>Ga0172367_10001025_pt1 | contig 41991 bp, 33 predicted proteins | sample Lak10m_FD_114542 | JGI IMG/M metagenome (GOLD analysis project Ga0172367, IMG submission 114542) | Freshwater microbial communities from Kabuno Bay, South-Kivu, Congo - kab_022012_10m | ecosystem: Environmental > Aquatic > Freshwater > Lake | place: Democratic Republic of the Congo: South-Kivu... | reverse complement strand
GGTCAGACATGGGGCTTTCTACGACGCCCGCCCAGCGCACGCCGCAATCACCTCGCGGCGGGCGTCCTAGAAACCTAAACCCAAAAGGTCGTTCGCGAGGTCGGCCCTGAACGGTCGGAAACGGACTCATGGCTGAGGGAGTCAGACGCAAAAGCGGCGCGCAAGAATGCACTGGGACCACGCCGTGCCCCAGACTTCGCAGAAGGGGCCAAACCCCTCAGGACATGACCATGCCCTCACCGATCGGGGAGGTCAGGTTGGAAGTCTGCGTCAGGCGTGTCAGATTTCGCCCAGCGCCAGCAGATACGTGTCGAGGATTGCTTCGGCCTCTTCGCGCTCCTGCCGGTCCATCTTGCGCAGGCGGACGACGGCGCGGAGCGCCTTGGTGTCGTAGCCCATCGACTTGGCTTCCTGGTAGACGTCCTTGATCTGGCCGCCGACCTCGCGCTTCTCTTCCTCAAGTTTCTCGATCTTGGCGACCGTCTGCCGTAGCTTGTCCTTCGCGGCCTGCGTGAGGGCGGCCGCTGCTGCGCCGTCATCCATGTCGATCTCCCCGAAGCGATGTGCCGGGTTTTCTAACGGGGCGGCCAACCACATCCAACGACGCGTGCGCCGCAGGCGTCGATTCCCTGTGCATGAGGCTGTGGAGGGCTAGAGCGCCCGGCCGTTGACGACCCGGTCGAGCCGGCGCTTGCCCTGCACGGCGGCCTGGGCCATCGGATGGAATTCAAGCGCCTTGTCATAGGCCTTTAGGGCGGCGTCAGGCCGGTCGACTGACTCGAAGATCATTGCAAGACCGATCCAGGCGCCGAAATGGCGGGGTTCGTAGGTGATGGCGGATTCGAGGTCGGCGATCGCCTCGTCATACTTGCCATCGTTGAAGAACAGCACCGCCCGGCGGTTCCAGGCTTCGGCATAGTCGGGCTTGATTGCGATCGCCTTGTCGAAGGCATCGCGCGCGGCTTCGAGATCTTCGCTCTCCTGATACTCCAGCCCGCGCTTCATCAGCGTGTCGACCGTGGCCGAACCAGAGATCAGCCAGGCCTCCCAGATCTCCTCCTCAAGCATCGTGGCCTCCGCCTCGTCCGTCGTCGCCTTCAGCTTGTCGAGGAGTTCCTGGGAGATGTTCTTCTGCTCCTCCGCCTCCTCGGCTTCGGCGCTGCTCGCAAGTTCCTGCGTGGCGGAGGCGGGGCTGGCCGTACCGGGCGAGAACGTCTTGTCGCCGCAGGCGGCAAGCCCGAAGGCGCTCAGGGATAGGAGGAGAAGCCGGACCATGGCCGCAGTATGCGTACGCCCTGCCCCCGGCACAAGCATGCGCAGCCGCCGGACCTGCCGGAAGCGGCCTTCACCCGAATTGTCGTCGATCAGCCCTGCTTGGCCTTGAAGCGCGGGTCGGTCTTGTTGATCACATAGACGCGACCCTTGCGGCGCACGACCTTGCAATCGCGATGGCGGCCCTTGAGCGATTTCAGAGAGGAACGGACTTTCATGGGCGGCTGCCGGTATTTGCGACCAGAATTGGGAGCGCGGCCTGTAACGGAGCGCCGTTCCGGTGTCAACCGCGCGCCGCCAGGTCCGGCGGGGGGCGCGCGCAGGAGAATGTAAATCGGTCTTAACATTCGCCCGCCATTCATGAAGATTGCGCCAGAGCGGCGCAGTGTTTTTGGTAAACGCATGGTGTCTGTCGTGGGCGATCTGGCGATGGCGATCCGGACCTGGCGGTGGGCGCTTGCCAGCGTTTTGCTGGGCGTGGTGCTCGCTGGCTGCGGAGGAACCCGCAGCGCCGGCGGCGCCCCCGGACCCGCCCCGCAAGCGCCCCCCGCCTCGCCTGCCCCGCCGCTGACCTCCGAACCCGGCGGCGCATTCGATTTCGCCAGCTCCGGCAACGCACAGTTCGACGCCTGGCGCGCGCAATTTGCCGCGCGGGCGTCCGCCGCCGGCCGCCGCACCCAGGACATCCAGGCCGTCCTCGACGGGTTGGCGCCGGTGGAGGCTGCCATCCAGAGTCAGGCCTTCGACAACCAGGCCGAGTTCGTAAAGCCGATCTGGGACTATGCCCGCACGGCCGTCTCCCCCACCCGCATCAGCAACGGCCAGCGCAAGTTGGCGGAGAACGCCGCAACCTTCGACGCCATCGAAGCCTCCTATGCCCCGCCACGCGAGATCGTCGCCGCGATCTGGGGCATGGAGACTTCCTATGGCGGCTTCATCGGCAATGACGACGCCCCTCGCGTGCTGGCCAGCCAGGCCGCCGTCGGCCGGCGCAAGGATTTCAACGAGACCGAACTCCTTGCCATCATGCGCCTGATCGAGGACGGCTCGGCCACGCGCGATCAGTTCCGCAAGGCGTCCTTTGCCGGAGCGCTCGGCCAGACACAATTCATGCCTTCGAGCATCCTTGCCTATGGCCGCGATTTCGACCGCGACGGCCGCAAGGATCTCTGGGGCAATGCGGGCGATGCGCTCGCCTCTGCGGCCAACTACCTCACGGCCTTCGGCTGGAAGGAAGACCAGCCCTGGGCCGTCGAGGCGATCGTGCCGGAAGGCTTCGACTACGCCACCGGCGATGGCCGCAAGCTCACCGTCGCTGCGTGGAAAGCGCTTGGCCTAACACCCGTGATCTTCGGCTCATTCGGCTCCGCCGACACGCTGACGGCGGAGCTTTTCCTGCCGGCCGGCTCCTACGGCCCCGCCTTCCTCCTGTTCGACAATTTCTTCGTCATCAAGCGCTACAACAACGCCGACAGCTACGCCCTCGCCATCGGCCTTCTGGCGGATCGTCTGGCTGGCCGGCCGGACATGACACGGCCCTGGCCCACCGAAATCCAGATGCTGACGCAGGACCAGGCGAAGGAGCTGCAGGCGGGCCTCAACGCGCTCGGCTTCAGCGCCGGCGCGGTCGACGGCATTATCGGTCGCGGCACGCGCGGCGCGCTGCAGAAGTTCCAGGCCGGAAAGGGGCTGGTCGCCGACGGCTTCCCGACGCTTCAGATGCTGGAGCAGGTCAGGCTCGCCGCCGCAGCCCCTGCGACACCGCCGCCGGGCTGAGCCTGCGCGCTCCAGACCGCGCTCACGATGGCGGCTTGTCCTTCGCCACGGCTTCCTCAAGCGTCCTTGGCCCGACGCCGTCGCCGGCCTTCGCCGTGACGTAGGCGTAGATCGCCATCACCACGACCAGCACGGCGCAGAAGATGAAGGGGCTTTCGCGTGAGACATTCTCGTACATCCAGAGCCCGAACAGCGGCGAGATCACGAAGCCCATGCCGTTCGCGGCTGTGATCAGCCCGGCGACATCGCCCTGCTGCTCGGGCGTTGCCGCAAGCGAGACGCCGACCGAGAACCCGGGCCGCGAAAACCCCTGCCCCAGCCCGAACAGGATCTGCGCAAACGCGAACAGCGCGAAGTCCTGCGCCCACACCATGAACAGCGAGGCGAGCGCCAGCATTATGGCGCCGTAGACAAGCAATGCGCGCACCGACAGCTGCATGCGCGGAATGAGCACCAGTTGAGAGATCAGCGTCGCCATCGCGCCCATCGTCATCGCCGGACCGGTGTATTGCGCGGACGCTGCCCCGGGCGCGTTCATCCTGTCCATGATCGCATAGGGAAAGGTCTGGCTCAGCACGCCGGTGATGAGTGAGAGCCCCACTGCATAGAGGAGGAAGGGGAAGATCGCCGGATGACGCCATAACCCTTTGGCGCCCTTCGCGCCGAGCCCGCCCTCGGCCAGCGGCGGCCGGTTCTCCGGCAGGCGCAGCAGGACCAGCACGGCGATCGCGGTTGCGATCACGGTAATGACAACGACCGGGGCGAGCAGACCGACCGCCGGGGAGAACATCGCCCCGGCCGTGATGAGCACGGCCGCCGCTGCAGGCCCCGCCATCTGGCCCAGCGTGAAGCCGGAGGTCAGCGTCGCCAGCTCCGTCATGCGCTCATCGCGGCTGGTGCGGTCGGCGACATAGGCCTGGGCGGCCGGATTGGTCGCCGAGCCGAACACGCCGAACAGCGTGCGCGCCGTCAGCAGCAGCACGAAGATCAGCACCCAGCCGGAAATCCAGTTCATGAGCGCAAGGAACGACACCAGCGCGAAGAAGAACATCGAGGCGGCAAAGCCCAGCATGCCGATGGCGGTTACGCGCCGCCGGCCCCATTCGTTCGACTTGGTTCCCCAGTAGGGAGCAGTCACCACCCACACTGCCGCGGACAGCGAGAAGATCGCGCCTGCGGTCCAGTCTGGCAGGCCCAGCTCACGCGTCAGCGGCGGAAGCACTGCGGACGTCAGCATGGTGTTGCCCGCCCCGACTGCCAGCAGGCAGAAGAACAGCAGCAGAAAGGCGCCCCGCCGATCGGGGCGCGAGGTGTCATAGGCCGGGCCGGAATCCATCACGGCCCGGGATAGGGCCCGGCGCGATTCTCCTCAAGCGGGACGCTTGCAACACCCTCCCCCCGGGGGCCGCCTCGACGCATGGACGATCCGGGGGCGTCCGAATTAGGATCGCGGCGCAACCTGTGGAGGTGGTCATGGCGGCCCGGATCACGCGCACGCTGGCGCTCGCAGCCCTTGCGCTCGCCCTGGCGCTGCCAGGGTCCGCCCAATCCCGCCTGCGCGCCATGCCCGGCTACGCGCAGTGGGCCGAAATCGCTCCGAAGATTGCAAACTCGGTAAAGTCTGGCGCCATCACACCGCTCTGGTCGGCTGACTCGCTCGCCTTCGACTACGCAGTCGGCGAGGAACGCTGGCGCTTCGACATTGCAACGCTGAAGGCGCGGCGCCTCCTCGAGGAGGCGCCGGCCGAGCTCGCCCCGGCCGGCCCGGCCGCCCAGCCTGCCGCCCCGGGGTCAGGCGGGGTCGTCCTTGCGCGCGGCCGGGGGCGGGAGGCGGATGTCCTTGCCCCGGATGGCAAGTCGCGCGCCTTCAGCCGCAATCACAACATCTGGTATGCACCGGGCGATGGCGGGCCGGAGCGGCAGATCACCTTCGATGGCGGTGTGAAGGAGCGCATCCGCCACGGCGTTGGCAGCTATGTCTACCTTGAGGAGTTCAGCGTCTCGCAGCCCGTCTGGTGGTCGCCGGACGGATGGAAGCTCGCCTGGATGCGCTATGACGAGACGAAGGTGGAAGACTACTTCCTCCAGCTCGACCAGACGAAGACCTTCTCCACCATCCTCACGCAGGCCTATCCGCACGCGGGTTCGAACAATCCGGTCGCCGATCTCATGGTGTTCGACTTCCTGACCGGCGAGACGCGCCGGATGGATGTGCGCGAGGGACTGCCCTTCTCCAACAACATCATCGGCCACTATGTGTGGAATGCGCAGTGGACGCGTGATGGCGCCGAAATCCTGGTGCGCCGCGCCGACCGCCTGCAGAAACACCAGGACCTTGCGGCTTGCAGCGCGACGACCGGCGCCTGCCGCTCCGTGGTGCGTGAAAGCCGGCCCGCGACATGGGCGCAGGCCAGCGCCCCGCGCTTTCTTGAGGACGGCCAGCGCTTCATCTGGACCTCGGAGCGCAATGATTTCCGCAACCTCTACCTCTACGACCTCAGCGGCAAGCAGCTGGCCACGCTCACGCGCCACGCTTTCGATGTGATCGATGTCGTCAAGGTCGACGAGGTCGGCGAGTGGGTCTGGTATACGGCGCGCTCGGGCGACAACCCGATGAAGGTTCAGCTGCACCGCGTGAAGCTCAACGGGCGGGAGGACCATCGCCTCACCGATCCCGCGCTGACGCATCGCGTGGAGATTTCACCGGACGGGAAGTTCTTCGTCGATGTCGAGCAGGCCCATGATCGCCCGCCCGTGACGCGCCTGCGCGATGCAGACGGCAATGCGCTTGCCCTCGTGGCGTCGAGCGATCTCACGCAGTTCGACCAGCTCGGCCTCGAGAAGGCGGCGCAGTTCGCCTTCACCGCAGCGGATGGCCAGACGCGGCTGCACGGCATGCTCCAGTTCCCATCCGATTTCGATCCGTCGAAGCAGTACCCGCTGCTGGTCAGCGTCTATGGCGGGCCTTCATCGGCTGGTCTCAACGAGACATTCGCCTCGCCCCATCCCCTTGCGGAGTTCGGCTTCATCGTCCTGCGCCTTGATGCGCGCACCAATGCCGGGCGCGGACGCAAGGTTCTTGACCAGGCCTACCAGCAGCTCGGGATTGTGGAGATCGACGATTTCGCCGCGGGGATACGCACTGCTGCCGAGCGCTCCTACGTCGATGCGACGCGCGTCGGCGTCTACGGCACATCCTATGGTGGGACGGTCGCCGCGCTCCTGCTGCTGCGCTATCCCGATCTCGTTCACGCCGCCGTCGCGAATTCTCCGGTCACGGACTATCGGCTCTACGACACCGCCTATTCCGAACGTCATCTCGGCCTGCCCGAACAGTCGCCGGCGGCCTACGACCGCACCTCGATAATGACCTATGTCGACCGGCTGAGGGGCGATCTGATGCTCTTCTTCGGCACCTCCGACGATAATGTGCATCCGAAGAATTCCATGCAGCTCATCCGGGCATTGCAGGCGGCGGGCAAGAGCTTCGAGGTGCAGATCGGTCCCGACCGTGGTCACACCTCGCTCGACCAGCTCCGCATGATGGAGTTCTTCATCGAGCGATTGGTCACTGACCGGGAGGACGCGCCTGCGCCCCGAAATGAGGCGGCGGCGCCGAACGCTCCACAATAAAATCAATGGCTTGGTTAGCCTGACCCGGCCGGATCGCGGGTGCGGCAAGAGTCAAGTGATTAATTGTACGGCGTTTTCTCGATTACGGCATCTGGGTATGGCCTAAATGCATCAGTCTCGTGCTATAGCGCCGTCCGGGCGCACGGACTTCCAGTAAGGAAGCCATGCCTCCAGCCACTGGGGAGCGAAGAGCCGGGTACGGCACGCCGGGCTCGATGCGACTGTCTCAAGGGGTGCTGCGCGTGCAGTCATTGAAGATCGACGGGCGTTCGTCGGAGAGCGTCGCCCACTCGCCGGGCGGGAGCCATTCCGCCTCCGCCATCCGCACCGCCTACCAGGCTTCTGACGCCGGCTTCGCGCGCCGTCCGCCCGAACAGCGTCTCGACATGCCGGCCCAGCCGCTGGTCGCGCGCCGCAGCCGCCCCGCGCCGGAGCGCGACGGCAAGTGGCGCTTCCTCGTCATCCTCGCCTGCTCGCTTGTGACGACCTTCTTCGCCGCCCAGGCCATGCTGGCCGGTTTTTCCGCCGGGGGCCTCAACTGGCTCGAATGGCTCGCCGTGGCCATCTTCGCGATCAACTTCGCCTATCTCGGCATTGCAGCCTTCACCGGCGCGGCCGGCACGCTGGTCCTGCTTGGTTCGCCGCGCATCCCGCCCCCGACGGCTGACCTGCCGACCAGGAATTCGAAGACCGCCATCATCATCGCGCTCTATCAGGAAAAGCCCTCGAAAGTGATCGCCGCCGCCGAGGCGATGTGGGACTCGCTGAAGGACCTCGGCGCTGAAAAGGGCTTCGAGGTCTTTTTCCTGTCGGACACCATGGATCCCGCCCTCGTCGAGATCGAGGAAGCGGCGATGCAGGACCTGATGCGGCGCCGCTCCAGCGAGCCGTTCTGGTATCGCCGCCGCCGCGAGAACAGCCAGAAGAAGCAGGGCAACATCAACGATTTCGTCCAGCGCTGGGGCGCCCGCTACGACTACATGATCGAGCTCGATGCGGACTCCTTCGTGTCGCCTGAAGCCATGCTCGAACTTGTGCGCCGCATGGATGCCCGCCCGCGCACCGCGCTCATCCAGTCGCTTCCCATCATCGTCGGCGCCCGCACCTACTCCGCCCGCACCCAGCAGCTTGCCCTGCGCGTCCATGGCGGCCTCTTCGGCGCAGGCCTCACCTGGTGGTCAGGCGGCGCCGGGAACTTCTGGGGCCACAACGCGATCATCCGCCTTGCCCCCTTCGCCGCCCACGCCGCCCTGCCGGACCTTCCGGGCAAGGAGCCGCTCGGCGGCAAGATCCTGAGCCATGATTTCGTCGAGGCCGCCCTGCTGCGCCGCGCCGGCTGGCGCGTGGAAATCGCCGGCGACATTATCGGCTCTTATGAGGAAGCCCCGCCCACCATCGTCGACCTGGCCGCGCGCGACCGCCGCTGGGCCCAGGGCAATATCCAGCAGATCCAGATCCTGCTCTCGAAGGGCTTCGACTGGCTTTCCAAGGTACACATCTGCGCCGGCCTGATGAGCTATGTCTCCGGCCTGCTCTGGCTCAGCCTCGTCGTAACCGGCGTGTTGATCGCCCTCAACGCCAAGTTCTTCGACACCGAAACCATCGCCGCCGTGCCGCCGACCGATCCCGGCGCCGGGCTTCGCCTGCTCCTCATCTCGGCCATTCTTCTCACCTCGCCAAAGTGGCTTGCCATCATCCTGTGGGCTGCCGGCAAGCTGCCCGGCTGGAGCCGCTCGCCGCGCTTCCTCGTCGCTGTCGTCTGCGACCTCGCGCTCACCACGCTGATGGCGCCGATCATCATGCTCAACCATGCCGGCTCCATCCTCTCGACGCTGATGGGCGTCGATGGCGGCTGGCGCCCGCAGGTGCGCGACCGCAACGGCTTTGCCTGGAGCGACCTCCTGCGCCACTACCGGCAGCACATGGCCTTCGGCCTGGCTCTGCTTACGGCCTCCTTCGCCATCTCGCCCAGCTTCCTGCTGCAGAACCTGCCGATGGCGACGGTTCTCCTCTTCTCCCCGCTCATCGCGCGCCAGGTCTCCGGCGTCGCCCGCCGCGGCTCGCTCTCCTGGCGTCTCTTCGCCACGCCTGAAGACCTCGCCCAGCCTGATATCGTCCGCCGCGCCGAGCTTCTCGCCGCCCGCGGGACGACGGAGGTCCGCCGCTTCGCCCCGCCCCGCCGCCCGCGCTCCATGCAGAAACGCATGACCCTCGCCGTCCGCCGCGCCATGCGCCGCGTCCGCCGCGCCGACCGCTCCCGCCGCGAGGCGGAGTAGAGCCGTCCTTTCTCGAGGTGAGCCCGGGGACCGCGGCCCCATCGTTTCGCCCGCGACTTTGCAGCTCATCGTCTCAGAGAGGATTGTGGACGGGGCGCGGGCCCGCCATCGTCATGCATTGAGGCCTGCGGAGCCCCGACAATTCTGGAGCAGCGCCGAGCGGCACGATACTGACACGCCGTGTCAGGAGGGTGTGCTATGGGAGCGCGAGGCGAGAGAAACCCGCATGGCGCAGGACCCCGAGCGATTGCCGACGAGTTTGGCCAGCGCGCCGCCGCCTGACCTGGGTGCTGCGTTTCGCCCCATGTTTGGCGAGCCCTTCGCTGATACCGATGCTAAGCGGTTCGCGTCCCCGTGCGATGTCGGGCTGGCCCCGAACTTCGTTGGCAGCGAGCGGGACGCAATCCTTGCGCGGCCGGGCGCCGAACCGCCTGGCTGCGAACCGGATCAGCCCACCTGCAAATCCTGTGTCGTCATGCCTGAGCCCATCCCCTCGGAGCCAGGTGAACTCAGGTCATGGATGATCAGGAACGTTTCTGGTCTCACCGCAAAGAGCGGTCGTAAGCGAGCATAGGAGATTTTGCGTGGCGCGCATCAATTTCATCGAGCTTCCCGCACGTGATCTCGGCGCGGCGCGGACATTCTACTCGGCCGTGTTCGGCTGGGAACTTGCCGACTTCGGCCCCAGCTATTCCTGCACGATGACCGGCAATGTCGATCTCGGGCTGCAGGGGGACTTGGGCGAAGCACCAAAGGCGCCATTGCCAGTGGTTCTGGTGGATGACATCGAAGCGGCGCAAGCTGCTGTCGCGGGCGCAGGCGGCGCCATCAGCAAGCCGGTCTTCGCCTTTCCAGGTGGCCGACGCTTCCACTTCCTTGATCCCAATGGGCTCGAACTGGCGATCATGCAGACGGACTGAGCGAGAACCCCAGCATGCGATCGCAACAGGGAAGCAGGCATTGGCCTGGCGTGCGGGATTTTGGGCGAGTTGCGACCGCTCGCAGCCTGACAATTTCAGGCCTCAGCCTCACCATGCATGCCGCAGGCTGAGCCACACCGCGCTTGCGCTCTTCGCATCCGCCACATGGTTGGGCTGCAGGGCCAGCGCGGCGGCGAGTTCGAGCGTTGTCATCTCCGCCAGCTGCGTCGACCACGCCGCTTCAAAATCGAGTTCGCGACCCGAGGGCGTCAGCGCCGCCGTGCGGTCCTCATAGATCAGCTGGCCCTTGCGTGTCAGCTCAATGGGAGCGCTGAAGGTGAGCGTGCCGCCTTCCGAACGACGCGGCTGGCCCGCAGTGAAGCGCAGGGCGCCGCCAGCGAAGGGATGTTGCGCCGAGAGCGACCAGGCGCTGGTCCACAGCCCGGAGACATTGAGCTGGTCCATCCGCACATCGGCCGCCTCGACGACGCCTGAAAGCGTCCACGCGCCAAGATCGCGCCGGCCTTCCAGGCTGAGCGCGCGCATGCGCGTTGCATCCTCCCCGCCGAAGCGGCTCTGCAGCGTACCGCCCAACGCCGCGTTGGCGTCGCTCAGCGTCGCATAGCCGAGGCGGACGGCCCATGGTTCGCCCGTGTCTGCCTCGCCCTGTGCGCCAAGGCCGATGCCGCGCGCGCTTCGGCCCGAGCCTTCGGACGTGCGCGCATCGAACGTCAGCGGGCCGATCGCGTGGGCGATGCTGGTCCAGCTATCGCCCGAGCCCAGCATGGGCGGGCCCGACGGATCCTCGACCAGCGAAAGTCCCGGCGTCAGCCGCTCGGCCCCGCCGCCGCGGCCGACCGACACCTGCGTGTCGCCGAAGGCGTAGCTGAACTGGAAGGTTGCATCCGGCGCCTCGCGCCATGGCGTGCGCGGATCGTAGGCGGGCTTGGGCGCATTGAACCAGGAAAGCTGCGCCGGCCCCTGCCGGAAGGCGCGCGCCTGCCCGCGTGCATGGTCGGCGCGAAGGCCAAGGTCGCCGAAGGCGGCGCGGCCGCCCGTCATGCGCGTGGCGTCGATGCGGAAGCCGCGCGCGTACATGTCCTGGAACACCAGCCCGTCGAAGGCGCCGGAGGCTTCGGCCCAGTCGCCGAGCGCTCCGCTCGCCGGGCCAAGCGCCTCGGCGAGGGTCACCTCCTGTCCATCGAAGGTGAGGCTGGTCGGTCCGATCGGTGCAAAGGCGCGCTGCAGATTGAGGATGCCGCGGCCGCCTACGGTGTCGGTGCCTGTGCCCGCGGCGATGCCGAGGATCGCATCCGGCGTGGTGGTGACATAATCGTCCGCCGTGTTGAGCAGGGCGGCGAGCGCATTCTCCGGCGTCATGTTGGGGAAGAGGTCGAGCATGAGCGCCAGCGCGCCGGCAACCGCGGGCGCGGCGAAAGACGTGCCCGAGCCGAGCCAGTAATCGCCGTCCGTGTCGGCGTCGTTGCAGTTGTTGATCACCGTCGCGCTGCAGGCGGGATTGTTCGGCAGGCGCACATTATCGTCGACGCCGGCGAGCACCAGCGAGACGCCGGGCGCGAGGATGTAGAAATTGGCCGTGCTGCCCGCCCGGTTCGAGAAGGTCGCAAGCCCGCCATTGCGATCGACCGCGCCGACAGCCACGACGCGCCCGTTCACCGCAGGATCGCCGGCGACGATGGCGGGCTCGGTGGGGTTCTGGCCGGTCGCGGGCGCGGTTGCGGTCGCTGCGGCGGCTTCATTTCCGGCTGCGATGGTGAACAGCACGCCGCGATTGGTGGCGTTGACGATCGCATTGCGCAGGGGGGTCGAGATCGGCCCGTCCCCGCCCAGCGACATGTTGATGATACGCGCGCCGTTGTTGACTGCATAGTTGATCGCAGTGATGAGCGAAGCGTCGTTGAACGAGCAGTTCTCGTCCGGTCCGGTGCGCTGGCAATTGCCGGGCGTGTCGGCGCGGATCGCCAGCACCTTGGCCTCGTAGGCGACGCCGTGCATGCCCGCGCCATTCCTGTTGGCCACGATGACGCTCGCCACCATCGTGCCATGCCCGTCCGTGTCGATGTCGGTTGCCAGGCGCGTGCTGGCGAAGACGTCATGGTTTCCGGAAAGCTGTCCGGTCAGCTCGCTGATGGTCCCGTCGACATTGGTGTCGATCACCGCGACCACGATCCCCTGCCCCGTCGCGCCCGCGGCATAGGCCGATGATGCGCGTGTCAGCTCGGTGACGGTATCGCGATCCTGCGAGAACCCTGCCCCCCGATACTCCAGCGTCTCAAAGAACGACGCGGGCGGTGGCGGGGGAGGAGGTGGCGGAGGCGGTGGCGGAGGCGGTGGCGGGGGGGGCGGCGTGATCGGTGGGGATGGCGTGCCAGGGGTGGAGCTGCCGCCACCCGAGCAGGCGGCTGCAGATGCGGCCGCGAGGGAGGCGAGCAGGGCTGCGCGTACGATTTTCAGCTGCATGCGAACGTCTCCTGACACCGGGGGGTATGCTGACGCGCGCCGCAGCGCAGGGTCAAGCTTCAGCGGGCAACAGCCCTTCCGAGAAACAGCGGGATCGAGTTGAGCGGCGTCTCGACCCAGTCGAGCAGCAGATCGTGCGTGGCCACAGGAACGGCATCGACCTGCTGCTGGGCATAGGCAAGGCCAAGATAGAAGACCCTGCCGGTCGCGCGGAGTTGCGTTACGGCGCGGTCATAATAGCCCTTGCCATAGCCGAGCCGCCGGCCGCGCGCATCGAAGGCCAGGAGCGGAGCGAGCACGAGATTGGGCCGCACGATTTCCGCCGCCGCAGCGGGTTGCATGAGACCGAACGGTCCCTTCTCCAGGGTCATTGTTCCAGGATCGCGGAACGTCATGCCGCCATCGGTTTCCACGCGCGGCAGGACGATGCGCGCGCCCTGCCCGGCCAGTCGGGCCAGCAGGGGCGCTGCATCGAGTTCGTCATTGATCGCCAGCGTTCCGGCGACAATCGGCCCATAGCGCTCGAAAAGCTTGATCGGAAAGCGCGCCGCGAGCTTGTCGGCCGCATCGGGATCACGCGCGGCGGCCTCGGCGCGGATCTCCATCATGTGGCCGCGCAGGATGGCTTTCTGCTCGGCGATCTCGGCGGCATCGATGTTCATGCAGCTACCAGCCGCAGTTTGGGAAGCGGCGCAACCTGATTTGTGGGCGCGCCAGCATCCAGCCTCTGGCCTTGAGGGCGGCGACCGGAGCGACCGGCAGATCTGGTGATGCGAAGGGAAAAGGTTGGCGGGGCCACCATGCGCCGTACGAGCTTGTCATTCCCGTTCGACCCAGCAAGCCAGGTGGGCGCCAGATGATGGGGACCACGGTCCCCGCCAGAGCCAGCTCCCGAACAGAAATGTACGGTCGACGGAATGTGTTGCCGTTCGAACGCTGCAGCTAACCGCCAATCGGGAAGGTAGTCCCGGGAGGGGTTTCGAACAAGTAAATTTGGCGGGGAACCCCAGATCGATCAGCGTTGTCAGTCTTGACTGGGCAAGAAGCTGCAGGCCAGGGCGCCCCAACGGCGCAGGATCTTCGTCATCCAATCGTTGTTATCCAATCTTCGCCCTTCCGCCATCGATCCTTCGCATGGGTGAATCCGGAGCGTCACGGATCGGCACTAACCCCAACGCGCGCTTCCGGGTGGGACGCGTAAGCATCGAAGGGGTAATCCATGAAACTCAGACTGCTGATGGGAGCGGCGATCGCTGCATTGGGCGCAGCGCCGGCCTTCGCCCAGACGGGCCCGGCTTCGGAAGCGGACACGCCGGCAGTCGATACCGTCGTGATCATCGGCCAGGGCGAGACCCGGCAGGTTCAGGCGCTGACCGAGGCGGACCTCGATCTTGAGGCCGCAGGCTCCTCCCCCATCAAGCTGATCGAGAGCCTGCCGGGCGTCAACTACACGGCGGCTGACCCGTTCGGCGCCTATGAGTGGGCGGTCAACATCAACATCCGCGGCTTCCAGAAGGACCAGCTTGGCTACACGCTCGATGGCGTGCCGCTGGGCGACATGAGCTATGGCAACTACAATGGCCTGCACATCAGCCGTGCGATCATCTCGGAAAATCTCGGGCGCGTGGAGCTCGCGCAGGGCGCGGCCTCGCTGTCGACCGCATCCACCTCGAATCTCGGCGGCGCCCTCACCTTCTTCAGCCGCGCCCCGTCGGATGAGTTCGGCGGCGAGATCGCTCTGACAGCTGGCTCCGAGAACATGCTGCGCGGCTATGCCCGTCTCGAGACCGGCATCATCGCCGCGACCGGCGGCAAGGCCGCCCTGTCCTACGTCAACCATGAGCAGGACAAGTGGAAGGGCGATGGCCCGCAGAAGAACGAGCAGATCAACTTCCTGTTCGAGCAGCCGATCGGGCCGGGCGTTCTGTCGGGCTACTATAACTGGTCGCAGCGTCGCGAGACGGACTATCAGGACCTCTCGCTCGAGATGATCTCGCGGCTTGGCTATGGATGGGACAATTCCGCACCGGACTGGGCTCTCGCCCAGCGCGTCGCGGACATCGCAAACAATCGCGGCGATACCGGCGCGCCCGTGACGAATGCCGGCGCCGGGACTGTTTATCCGGCGCCGATCGCGACTGTCGATGATGCCTATTACGACGCCTCGGGCCTGCGCGACGACAGCCTTGGGCGCCTGACCTACGACTGGGATGTGAGCAGCGACTTCAGCGTCTCGGCTACCGCCTACCTGCACGAAAATGAGGGCCAGGGCATCTGGTTCACGCCCTATGTCAGCCCGTTCTCGTTTGGTCAGGGCGGCCCCAACGTCTCGCCGATCTCTGTGCGCACGACCGAGTATGACATGAACCGCACCGGCGTCCTCGGCTCAGCAAGCTGGACGCTTGGCCAGCACGAGATCACGGGCGGCTTCTGGTATGAATACAACGACTTCAACCAGGACCGGCGCTTCTACGCCAATACGCGCCAGGCGCCACGGCCGACCCTGGAGTTCATGCGCAACCCGTTCGCGACCCAGTGGTCCTATGCCTACGACTTCGAGACCCAGATGTTCTACCTGCAGGACGTCTGGCAGGTGACCGATGCGTTGACGGTCTCGGCGGGCTTCAAGTCCGTGACCGTTGACATGACGGTTGACACCAATGTCAACGGCTTCGCGGTCCCGACACCGGGCGCCAACAACGATCTCGACGGGACCATCACCTCGGAAGACAACTTCCTGCCGCAGGTGGGCTTCACCTACCTTCTGACGGCCGACAGCGAAATCTTCGGCGGCTACACGGAGAACATGCGCGCCTTCACGCTCGCGCCCGCCGCGAGCCAGACTCAGTCCGGCTTCGATTTCATCAAGGCGAACACCGATCCGGAAAGCGCAAAGACGCTCGAGCTTGGCTACCGCTACCGCAGCGGACCCTTCCAGGGCCTGGCGGCGCTCTACCATGTCAAGTTCGAGGATCGCTTGCTCGGCTTCTCGACCGGAGCCGGCATCATCGGCAACCCGTCAGTGATCCAGAACGTTGGCGGGGTCGAGACCAAGGGCCTCGAACTGGCGGGCAGCTATGATTTCACGGATGAATGGACGCTCTACGGCTCGTACGCCTACAACGACTCAACCTACGAGGACGATGTCCGCAATCCAACGACGAATGCGGTGATCCAGGCAACCGGCGGCAAGACCGTCGTCAACGCGCCCGAGCACCTCTTCAAGGCGGACCTGGGCTACGACAATGGCGATTTCTACGGAAAAGTTTCGGTCGCCTACACGGGCTTGCGCTACTTCTCCTATGTCAACACAGCCGAAGTTGACGCCTACACGTTGATCGACCTTGCCGCAGGCTACCGCTTCAGCGGCGAATGGCTTGAAGGCGCCGAGATTCAGCTCAACGTCACAAACCTGATGGACGAAGAGTATGTTTCGACGGTCGGCACCAACGGCTTCAACGCGGGTGCGGACAACCAGACCCTGATGGTCGGCTCGCCACGGCAGGTCTTTGCAACCCTCCGAAAGTCCTTCTAGCCTGCCCCGGGAGAAGGACTGAGACTGCGCCGCCGGAACCTGACATTCCGGCGGCGCGCATTTAACGGCGATGGACCACCATGCATCTCACACGACGCGAAACGCTTGTCGGCGCCGCTGCGCTGGGCGCAGGCGCCTGTGTCACCTTGCCGGAACAGCAGCCCAGCGCTGACGCTCATGCGGCATCGGGCAAAATGCTGAGCCGGATCGCTTTCGGCTCCTGCGCAAAAGAAAACAAGGATCAGCCGGTGTGGGACGCTGTCAACGCGGCCGAGCCCGACCTCTTCATCTTCCTTGGCGACAATATCTACGCGGACACACGCGACCCGAAGGTGATGGCGCAGAAGTACGCCATGCTTGGCGCAAAGCCAGGGTTCCAGAAGCTCCGTCAGAGGACGCCGATCTGCGCGATCTGGGACGATCACGATTATGGCGAAGACGATGCCGGAGCTGACTATCCGATGAAGGAGGAGAGCCGGCGGCAGTTCTGCGACTTCTGGGGTGAGAGCGCCGACAGCCCGAGGCGTACGCGCGACGGGATCTACGCAGCTCACATCTTCGGCCCAGCCGGCCAGAGGGTTCAGGTGATCCTGCCCGACCTGCGCTGGAACCGGACGCCGATCCGCAAACTTGATCTTGGCGGGAAGACCTATTCCGCCTGGCAGAATGAACAGCGACAAGCCGGCGCCCCTGTGCCCGGCCCCTATGAACGCAACCCCGCACGCGATGCGAGCATGCTGGGCGAACCGCAATGGGCGTGGCTGGAAGAACAGCTGCGTCAGCCTGCCGATGTGCGCGTGCTCGCCTCCAGCCTGCAGGTGCTGGCGGATTTTGCCGGGTGGGAAGGGTGGATCAACTACGCACGCGACCACCAGCGGCTCTTTGCGACGATCCGGGAGACACGCGCGAACGGGCTGGTCTGCATATCCGGGGACACGCACTATGCTGAACTGTCCATGCTTGACCTCAATACGCCCTATCCGATCTGGGACCTGACCTCCTCAGGTCTCACTGAGGTCTGGCCTGTCCTGCCGCCCAATGCGCTGCGCGTGGGAGAAGCAGTCCGCGAGAACAATTTCGGGATGATCGATATCGACTGGGGCAGGCGTGAACTCAACCTGCAGGCCTGCGACGTCAAGGGCGAGGTGCGGCTGAGCCAGCGCATCCGGCTCGATGCGCTCAACGTGGCATAAGGCCCTTCCTCCTCTAGCCTTCCACGTAAAGCTGGCGCAGACTCGCACAGGAGACGGCCATGAGGCCGCCAGGCTTGCGGGGACGGAAAAGATGACGGGATTTGCGAAGGCTGCGCTGGCGGGCGCGGCGGGGCTGGCGCTGGCGGCCTGCATGGCCGGACCGTCGGTGGTTTCGGATGCGCCTGGCGCGCCAGCAACGCCGAGCATTGCTGCGCCCGCGCACGACATCGTCCCCGCGCCCCAATCCGTGGCTGCGACGACCGCGCATCCGGGCGAGGCGGTCTACACCCAGTTCTGCGCTGTCTGCCACGACCAGCCTGTTGCGACGCGCTCTCCGGCCAAGGAGACGCTGAAGCAGATGAGCCTGCAGCTGATCAACTTCGCGCTCACCGAAGGCAAGATGAAGGCGCAGGGAGCCGGGCTTTCCGACGAGCAGCGCGCGCAGGTGGTGAACTATCTCATCGGCGCAAAGCAACCGGCGCAGAACTGGACAGCTTCCATGATGTGCGATGCCGCGCGCATGCCAGTCGATCTTTCGGGAGGAGCGACGATCGCGCATTTCGGCTTTGATGCGCACAACACGCGTACGCTCACGGCGGCGCAGGCCGGGCTCTCCAAGGCGCAGCTGTCGAAGGCGCCGGAGATCAGCTGGGCGGTTGGCATACCCGACGCAACCGCGATGCGCGCGCAGGGCGCGGTGGTCGGCAAGAATGTCTTCGTGCCGGTTGCAGAAGCGGGCGCCATGTATGCGTTCGACGTCTCGATTCCCGACAAGCCGTGCCTGCAATGGGTCTATGCGACGCCGGGCGGCGCGCCGCTGCGCACGAGCGCGGCCTTCGGCTGGGTCGATGGCGTGCCGCTGCTGGTGTTCTCGGGCGAGGACACAACCGTGCATGCGGTCGACGCGCGCACCGGCAAGGCGGTGTGGACGAAGCGTGTCGGCGCGTATTCCTATTCAATCACCACGGGCACGCCGAGCGTGCTTGCGGATCGCGTGATCGTGCCGGTGTCGCAGTTCGAGATCGTGTTTGCCGGCGACAATGCCGTCTCGTGCTGCAACAATCATGGCTTTGTGCTGTCGCTTGACCCGAAGACGGGCGCGCAGCAATGGCGCTATGACACGATGCCGGACGCGGTGCATGTGCGCGATCGCGGCGATGGCAAGTCGCTGATGGGACCTTCGGGCGCGCCGATCTGGAATTCACCGGCGATCGATGAAACACGCGGCCTCGTCTATTTCGCGACGGGCGAGAGCAATTCTCCGCCCGCCCACAGGAACACAAATGCGGTGATCGCGATCGACCTCAAGACCGGCAAGGAGCGCTGGAGCTTCCATGCCACGCCGAACGACATCTACAATATCGGCTGCGATCTCAAATCCAAGCCTGAACTCCTCAACTGCACCAGCGCGCCGGAAACGGTCTATCGCGATGTGGATTTCGGGGCGTCCGTGATCCTGGGCACGCACGGGGATGGCAAGCAACTGGTCTATGCAGGGCAGAAATCCGGCTCGGTGTGGGCGTTCGAGCCCGAGACAGGCAAGGTTGTGTGGCGCCGGTCGCTTGGCACAGGCGGGGCGCTGGGCGGGGTGCACTGGGGCATCGCCTACGACAGGGACACGGTCTATGCGCCGATCTCCAGCGTTGGCGTGCCGATCAAGGGCGAGTGGGAATTCGATCCCAACATAAAGCCCGGCCTCTATGCGCTCGATGCCAAGACCGGACGGATCAAATGGCAGTACAATCCGGAGCTGCCGCCGGGTGTGACCGCGCCGCCGCTGCCGCCGGGCATGCCGCCAATTTTTCCGGTGCACCCCATCGCGATGTCGGCGGCGCCGATGGTGATCGACGGTGTCGTCATTGCGGCGAGTCTCGATGGCCGGATCCATGCGCTGGATTCGACAACGGGCAAGCTGTTGTGGATCAAGGCCACAGCCGGCGCGCACGCAACGCTTAACGGCGTGCCGGGCAAGGGCGGCGCCGTTGACGCCGCTTCGCTTTACGCGGCCAACGGGCTCATCCTTTCCAACTCAGGCTATGGCTCGTTCGGCCAGGCGCCGGGGAATGTGATTCTCGGCCTTGAGCCGGGCAATTAGGAGACGCAATCGGCGCGGACGCCGCCTTTGCGCAGGACGTACTCGACATAGTTGCGCGACATGCCGCGCGCCAGGCGCCCGTCGACCTCCGGATCCTCCTGCAGCGGCGCGACGGTTGCGGCAAACACCTCGCTGCAGTGAGCCGGCTCGGCCGGGCTGGCCGCGCAGGAGATGAGCGCATCGAAGGCATTGTGATAGAGCAGGATGTCGCTGCGGCTCATGTCCCGGCCATGGCCGGGTATGGCGCGCGTGAAGGGCGTGGCGAGCACAGCCTCGAGCGCCTCGGACCAGGCTTTCGGACAGGCCGTATCGAGAAAGGGCGCCGGCAGCGTCACGAGATCGCCGGTGAGCACCGTCCTTGAGGCGGGATCATAGACCCAGATGTCGCCATCGGAGGCGCCCGCCGCAACGTGAAGGTCAAGCTTGCGTCCGCCGATGGTGAGGGCCCCGGAGCGCTCGAGGGAGACTGTCGGCTTCAGCTTCTCTCCCTGCTCCACGGTTGCCGCATCGATCCTGATCTCGTCGACGATCTCGGCCGTCGTCGATGGATCATCCAGCAGGTCGCGGTTTGATTCGCGTCCGCGCGCCAGAAACGTGCGCAGCGCGTTGTCGAGCGCGGCGCCGTGGCTGTAGACGACGGCGTCTGGAAACAGCTCGCGCAGCGGGATGTTCCCGCTGACATGATCAAGATGCCAGTGCGAGTTGATGATCGCGATCACGGGCCGATCGACCCCCCTGGCATGGTCGATGATCTTCTGCGTGTGAAAGGCGTGCCGGCCGGTATCGAACACGATGAGCCCGTCATCGCTGGTAAGGATCACGCTGTTGCCGTCGGGCTGGCGGCCTGGTGGAAATCCGCCCCGGATGACGTCGATCCCGGCCCGATCAATGTTCTCGATGTCGTGCTGCGGCGGGCCGCCATAGCGGTCCATCGCGCGGTCAGGCGGGGGCGCCGTCGTGCAGCCCGCACAGACGAGAAGGATTGTAAGGAGCAGGCCCCACGCTCTCATGTGCGATGCTTCGCGCAACAAGCAGATGACCCTCAGGGATAAGGATCGCGCGAGTTACGCTCAGTGTAAAGCGGAGACGTTGCCTGCCGGCTAGCTTTTGAGACTCTTCGCGAGCTTGTCGAACGCCATGATCTGGCTCATCAGCCCTTCGAGCTGGTTGAGCGGGACCATGTTCGGGCCATCGCTCGGCGCCTTGTCGGGATTCTCATGTGTCTCGATGAAGACAGCGGCCACACCTACAGCCGCCGCAGCGCGCGCGAGAACTGGAACGAACTGGCGCTGACCGCCTGACGTCGTCCCCTGCCCGCCGGGCTGCTGCACGGAATGGGTTGCGTCGAACACGACGGGCGCGCCGGTGGCGGCAAGCTCGGGCAGCGCGCGCATGTCCGACACCAGCGTGTTATAGCCGAAGCTCACGCCGCGCTCGCAGACGAGCACGTCGCGACAGCCCGACTGCACCAGCTTGTTGACGACATTCTTCATGTCCCATGGAGCGAGGAACTGACCCTTCTTCACATTGACAGGCTTTCCGGTCTGCGCGGCGGCGACAAGGAGATCCGTCTGGCGCGAGAGGAAGGCGGGGATCTGCAGCACATCGACAGCCTTTGCCGCCTCGGCGCACTGATCCGGCAGGTGGACGTCGGTCAGAACCGGCAGGCCCGACGTCTCGCGGATCTCGGCGAAGATGGCGAGGGAATCCTCAAGGCCCAACCCCCGCGCCGTGTTGATCGAGGACCGGTTCGCCTTGTCAAAGGACGTCTTGTAGATGACGTGTGCGCCGAGCCTGTCGGCGATCTCGCGAATGGCGGCGGACATCTCCAGCGCATGGGCGCGGCTTTCGAGCTGGCAGGGGCCGGCAATGAAGGCGACCGGCAGCCCCTGACCGATCCGCACGGTTCCGCGCGGCGCCGGTATTTCCACGATGCTGTTGGGGGAGAGGGTGTGGCAGTCGGCCATGTCTGGGCTCCCGGAACGGGTTTGGGCGTGGGCGCACATATGGACGGCGCCGCAGCGTTTTGCCAGACCATCCGGCAGAAGTAGCGGCGAGGCGGATCAATTCATGTCGAAACGTCGCAACCTCTCGCGCCGGCAGGCGCTCGCAGGCGCCGGCGCCGCGGCCGTTTCGGCGACGCTCGCCGGACCGGCTTCGGGACAGGCCAGCAAGGTCGATTTCGTTCCCGGGCCGTCGATGCTCTGGTATCGCCAGCCTGCCGCCGAGTGGGTCGAAGCGCTGCCGCTGGGGAACGGGCGCCAGGGCGCGATGGTGTTCGGGGGCGTCGCGTCCGAGCGCATCCAGCTCAACGAGGACACGTTCTTTGCCGGCGGCCCGTACGAGGCGATCAATCCGGCAGGAAAGGCGACGCTGCCCGAAATCCGCAAGCTGATCTTCGCCGGCAAGTACCTCGAAGCCCAGCAGCTGGCCGAAAAGACACTGTTCGGCACGCCTGCGCGACAGATGGCCTATCAGACCATCGGAGACCTCCTGATCAGCTTTCCGGTTATCGAGAAGGCGACGGACTATGCGCGCGCGCTCGATCTCGAAACCGCGATTGCGACGACGCAGTTCAGCGCGTCGGCCAACCTGTCGGGACCGGCGCAGCATGTGCGCGAGGCGTTCATCTCGGCGCCGGACCAGGTGATGGTGCTGAGGTTCGCCTGTTCGGCCGCAAGGCGCATCACGGCGAACTTCGCCTTCGCCACCCCGCAGGCGGCGGACATCGCGGCCGAGGGCAGCGATACGCTGGTGATGTCGGGCGTCAGTCCGGACTATAGCGGAATCGAAGGTCGCCTGCCCTTCGAGGCCCGCCTCAGGGTGATCGCCAAGGGAGGGACGGTTCGCGCGAGCGAAGGCGGCGTCTATGTCGCCGGCGCCGACGAGGTGATGGTGCTGGTCGCCATCGCCACCGGCTATCGCGCGTTCAACGACATATCCGCGGACCCCGTAGCGATCAATCGCGCGCGAATCGCGGCTGCGGCAGGGCGCAGTTTCGCCAAGCTCAAGGCGCGGCATGTCGAGGACTATCGCGCATTGTTCGACCGCGCGACGATCGACCTTGGGCGGACGCCGGCGGCGCTCGAGCCGACCGATACGCGGATCGCCAACTTCGCCAACGGCAGCGATCCTGATCTTGCCGCGCTCTACCTCAAGTTTGCGCGCTACCTGCTGATTGCCGCGTCGCGGCCGGAGACGCAGCCGGCGAACCTGCAGGGCATCTGGAACGACCGGACCGATCCGCCTTGGGAAAGCAAGTGGACGATCAACATCAACATCCAGATGAATTACTGGCCGTCAGGGCCCGGACAGCTGCTGGAATGCCTCGACCCGCTGGCGCGAATGGTGGAGGACCTGTCGCTCACCGGCGGCCGTGTGGCGCGCGACCTTTACGGCGCACGCGGCTGGGTGGCGCATCACAACACCGATGTGTGGCGCGCCGCGACCCCGGCCGACGCCGCGCGCTTTGGCACATGGCCGCTGGGCGGAGCGTGGCTGTGCTCCAACCTGTGGGACGGCTATGACTATTCGCGCGACCGCGCCTGGCTCGCGCGCATCTATCCCCTGCTGAAGGGCGCGTCGGAATTCTGTCTCGACACCCTGCAGCGGCATCCGAGGACGGGCGAGTGGGTGACCAACCCTTCGATGTCGCCGGAGAATGCTCATCCGTTCGGGTCGACCCTGTGTGCAGGACCCGCAGGCGACACGCAGATCCTGCGCGACCTGTTCGACAACACGTTCGAGGCGGCGCGAATTCTCGATCGGGATGCCGGCCTGCGCTCCGAGCTTCGCGCCGCGCGCCGCAGGCTGCCGCCCGACCGGATCGGCAAGGCGGGGCAGCTGCAGGAATGGTTCGACGACTGGGACATGGAGGCGCCGGACAAGTCGCACCGGCATGTCTCCCATCTCTACGCCCTCCATCCGGCGAGCCAGATCACGCCGGAGGATACGCCCGCGCTCGCACAAGCGGCGCGCACGACGCTGAACCAGCGCGGCGACGATTCAACCGGCTGGGCGATCGCCTGGCGCATCAACCTGTGGGCGCGCCTCAAGGATGCGGAGCGATCCTATAGCCTGTTGCAGGGTCTGCTCTCGCCGAAACGCTCCTATCCCAACCTGTTCGATGCGCATCCGCCCTTCCAGATCGACGGCAATTTCGGCGGCGCCACCGGCATCGCCGAGATGATCCTGCAATCCTACCGCGGCCGCATCCTGTTGCTGCCGGCGCTGCCGCGCGCGTTCGCAAACGGACGCGCGCGGGGCCTGCTGGCGCGCGGCGGGTTCGAGGTTGATCTGACGTGGGCCGATGGAACACTCACCGAAGCGACGATTCGCAGCCGCGCGGGAAGGCCGGTGGAGATGTTCCACGGGCCCCGCCGCCTGCCACTGACGCTCAAGGCCGGCGAGAACGCGCGGATCGGCCTGCGCGATGGGCGGTTGGCTGTCATGAAAGATCAAGGATAGCAGCAAAATCGCATGGCGAGGCCTTCGTTCGAGGCCGGTCACCCGACTTCGACAACAGGCTCGCCGCGACTGAGCGAGTCCAGAATGCGCTGCCATTCGAGTTCAAACAGCGCTAACAGCGCGACGTTGGTCGAGTTTCCGAGTCGGACCCAGATCACCGGCGGCTTGCCATCGGCCTGAAGGCGCAGGAAATCCGAATCCTTCGAGATGACTACTGAGCCGGCCGCAATCGACGCACCCGCGAGAAAAACGTCTGATCTGTCGGCTCCGAGCCGGTCGCGGACGTGTTCAGCCTCGTGACCTTTGGAGGCGATCCATCGCGCGAGCGCAGGCGGCAACTGGACATCAACCAAAAAGCGCATCACTCGGCTGCAAAAGCGATCTTGTTGTCAGCCGTTCGCGCTGCATAGGCCAACGCAGCCGTGATGTCGCCGTCCTCAAGATAGGGATAGCTTTCCAGTATCTGGGGGCGCGTTGCGCCGCCGGCCAGCATATCAAGGATATCGGTTACGCGAATTCGCATGCCCCGAATGCACGGCTTGCCGAACATCACATCGGGGTCGACCGTAATTCGCGGGAACACTTCCGTACGCATTGCCTTTTCCTATCACAAAATCGCAAGGCGCGACACCCTACTCCCGGTCGAGCGCCGCCAGAACGCCGTCGACGGCTTCCTTCACCAGGTCCTCGTTTTCGGCCTGGGCCATCACGCGGATCAGGGGTTCGGTGCCGGACTTGCGGACCAGCAGACGGCCCCTGTTTCCCAGCGCTTTCTCGGCGGCGGCGATGGCGTCCTGAACCGACTTCCGGCTCAACGGGTCGGCGCCATTGTACTTGCGGTTGACCAGCTTCTGCGGCGCCGGGTCGAACACGTGGGCAACCTCGGAGAGCTTCTTGCCGGTCTCGACCATGACGGCGAGCACTTGCAGCGCCGCGAGCAAGCCGTCGCCCGTCGTCGAGAAGTCGGACAGCACGATGTGGCCGGACTGTTCGCCGCCGACATTGAGCCCCTTCTCCATCATCCGCGAAACGACATAGCGGTCGCCCACCTGCGTGCGCTCCAGCTTGACGCCGATGCCCTTGAGGTGATTCTCGAGCCCCAGATTGGACATGACGGTGGCGACAACCGTGTTCTTCGACAGCCGGCCGTGCGCTTTCCATGATGAGGCGATGAGCCCGAGCAGCTGATCGCCGTCGATGATCCGGCCGTGCTCGTCGCACATCACGACGCGGTCGGCGTCGCCATCGAGCGCAATCCCAATGTCCGCGCGATAGCGGTGGACGGCGTCGACCATCGCGCGTGTGTCGGTCGAGCCGATCTCGCGATTGATGTTGAAGCCGTTGGGCTCATCGCCAATGGCGAAGACTTCCGCGCCGAGCTCGTAGAGCGCCTTGGGCGCCACCTTGTAGGCCGCCCCGTTGGCGCAATCGATCACCACGCGCAGGCCGGACAACCTGAGTTTCCGGGGGAAGGTCGACTTGACGATCTCGACATAGCGCGACTGGGCGTCGTCCACGCGCTGGGCCCGGCCAAGATCGGGCGGGGAGGCAAGGTCCTCGTCCAGCGGCCGCGCCATCAGCGCCTCGATGGCCAGTTCCGCGTCGTCAGACAGCTTGTAGCCGTCGGGCCCGAAAAGCTTGATGCCATTGTCCTGATAGGAATTGTGCGAGGCAGAGATCATGACGCCAAGATCGGCGCGCAGGCTGCGCGTGAGCATGGCGACGCCGGGTGTCGGCAGCGGGCCGAAGAGGACGACGTCCATGCCCTTGGCGGTAAAGCCCGCTGTGAGCGCCGGCTCAAGCATGTAGCCGGACAGGCGCGTGTCCTTGCCGATGACGACAAGGTGGCGGCGCGGGTCGGACTTGCGGAAATAGGTAGCCGCGGCCATGCCGAGCCGCATGGCGATCTCGGGCGTCACCGGCCATGTGTTGGCGGTGCCGCGGATGCCATCCGTGCCGAAAAATTTCCTCGCCGTCATCGTCCCTCACTCAAACACGCCCAACCAGGCCAAACGGGCGGGATAAGGCTCACGCCGGTAGCGGAAACTCCATAACCGGCCATGAAACCGTGATTTTCATGACGGACCTTCCCCAAGTTTTGCAATACCTTAAGCCGCCTTAGCCTTTAGACCACCGGCTTTCTTGCAGTTCGGAGCCCTTCGCGGATGTGCGGCATCATCGGAATCCTCAGCGACCAGCCGGCGGCGCCCCGCCTGGTGGAGGCGCTGAAGCGGCTGGAATACCGCGGTTATGATAGCGCCGGTGTCGCCCTTCTGGAGGCCGGAAAGCTGAAACGGCTGCGCGCGCCGGGCAAACTGTCCAACCTCGACGTCAAGGTGCGCGAAGCGCCGCTGAAGGCAGGCGTCGGCATCGGCCATACGCGCTGGGCGACACACGGCCAGCCCAATGAAACCAACGCCCATCCGCACGCCGCAGGTCGGGTCGCCATCGTGCACAACGGCATCATCGAGAACTTCCGCGAGCTCCGCGAGGCGATGGAGCAGCGCGGGCGGAGGTTCGAGACCGAAACGGATTCTGAGACAATCGCCCATCTCATCGACGAGGGCCTGAGTAAGGGCCTCGCTCCTAAGGACGCATTCAGGGCGACGCTCGACCAGCTGCGCGGCGCGTTCGCGATCGCGGCGATCATCGAGGGTGAGGACGATCTCATCCTCGGCGGCCGGCGCGGCTCTCCGCTGGTCATCGGTATCGGCGACAACAGGGAGATGTTCCTGGGATCGGATGCGCTCGCCGTCGGACCGTTCACGACGCGGGTCATCTATCTTGAAGAGGGCGACTGGTGCGTGCTGACGCGGACCGCGTTCGCGGTGTTTGATGCTTCGGGCAACAAGGTGGAGCGCGCGGAAACACATGTCCCTGCAGCCGGCGCCGCTGCCGAGAAGGGCAACTACCGCCACTTCATGCAGAAGGAGATCTACGAGCAGCCCGACTTCGTGGGCCGCACCGTCTCGGGCTATATCGACGCGTACGAGCTGAAGGCCGTCCTGCCCGAACGCCCGGCCAAGACGCCGCTCGATTTCACCCGGTTTGACCGCATCCAGATCATCGCCTGCGGCACGGCGTACTATGCAGGGTTCGTCGCAAAATACTGGTTCGAGCAATTGGCGGGGATCGTCTCGGACGTCGATGTCGCATCCGAGTTCCGTTATCGCGAGCCGGTGCTGGGGCCAAGGACGCTCGCCATCGTCGTCACCCAATCAGGCGAGACGGCCGACACCAAGGCGGCAATGGAATACTGCAAGTCAAAGGGCGTGATGACGGCGGCTGTCGTCAACGTGCCAACCTCGTCGATCGCGCGCGAGTGCGATGCGATCCTGCCGACACTGGCCGGTGTGGAAATCGGTGTTGCCTCGACCAAGGCGTTCACGGCGCAGCTCTGCGCGCTGCTTGCGACAGCGGTTGCTGCTGGACGCCAGCGCAATTTTCTCTCGCGCGAGCGGGAGAAGGCCATCGTCGGCGCGATGATCGAGCTGCCGCGCCTCATCTCCGAAGCCTTGAAGGTCGAAGGCCAGATCATGAAGCTCGCGCCCGAGATCGCGAAGGCGCGCGACATTCTCTATCTCGGTCGCGGCCAGCACTATCCGATCGCACTCGAAGGCGCGCTGAAGCTGAAGGAAATCTCCTACATCCACGCCGAGGGCTATGCCTCGGGCGAACTCAAGCACGGGCCCATCGCGCTCATCGACGAGCGCACGCCGGTGATCATGGCGGCGCCGCATGACCACCTTCTGGAAAAATCATTGTCCAACCTGCAGGAGGTCGCGGCACGCCGCGGGAAGGTGTTCCTGGTTTCCGACAGGGCCGGCATCAAGCAGGCAGGGGACGCGCCGTTCGGCACGATCGAGATCCCTGAATGCGAGCGCGTGATCCAGCCGATTGTGACGGTGGTTCCGCTCCAGCTGCTCGCCTATCACGTGGCCGTCGAGAAAGGCACCGATGTCGACCAGCCGCGCAACCTCGCCAAGTCGGTGACAGTGGAGTAGGTGGCGCTTGCCTTGCAGCGCATCGCCCGAATCGCCTCGCGTGCTAGAATCACCGGCACGCCTCTAAACCAGACCAGGAATTTACCATGAAGCCCGTCCGCAAGGCCGTCCTGCCTGTCGCCGGTTTCGGCACGCGCGTGCTGCCGGCCACCAAGGCGGTGCCGAAGGAAATGCTCACCGTGTTCGACCGCCCCGCCCTGCAATACGTGGTGGACGAGGCTCGCGAGGCCGGAATCGAACACTTCGTGTTCGTCACCGGACGGGGCAAGCAGGCGATCGAGGACTATTTCGACAAGGCCTACGAGCTGGAAGCCACGCTGGAAGCCAAGAAGAAGGATGCGATCCTGGCCGAGGTGCGGGCCGCCTCCCTTCCCCCCGGCGCCTCGAGCTTCACACGCCAGCAGGCAGCGCTCGGTCTCGGACATGCCGTGCTCTGCGCGCGCGACATCGTGGGCGAGGAGCCTTTCGCCGTTCTGCTTCCCGACGTGATCGTTAAGGGTCAGGGCGGTTCGTGCCTCAAGCAGATGGTCGATGCCTACAACGAGGTCGGCGGTAACATCATCGCGGTCGACGAGGTGCCCCAGGAACGCGTCAACCAGTATGGTGTGATCGATCCTGTCACCGCCGGCGACGCAGGCCCCCTGGTAAAGATGAAGGGCATGGTCGAGAAGCCGCCGCTCGACAAGGCGCCGTCGCGCCTCAAGATCACGGGCCGCTACATCCTGCAGCCCGAAGTGTTCGATCTCCTCGCCACGCAGACGCCGGGCGCCGGCGGCGAAATCCAGCTGACCGACGCCATGCAGCGCCTCATGGGCAGCCAGGACTTTCATGCGTTCAAGTATTCCGGACAGGATTACGATTGCGGCGACAAGCTGCTCTATCTGGAAGCCTTCGCGGCCATGGCGCTCGCTCACCCGGAACTCGGCGCGAAGGCACGGGCAGTGCTCGAAGCGACACTGAAGAAGGCCTGATCCGCAACCCGTCAGAACGGCTCGAAGCAGTCGTAGTTGCGCTGGCGAATGATCAGTCCGTCCTCGTACTCGATCACCTGGCAGATGCGCGCGCGCATCGCCTCGCCCACGCGCACCGTGCCGACAGGCGTGCGTGGATAACCCGTCCAGGTGTATTCCAGCACAACCCGGTCGCCCAGCTCAGTGACGGTGTGGATATCGTAGATCTGCCGCTCCATGAGGCGTGAGCCGCGCTCGGCACCTTCGAGAATGGCGTCAAGATCGCGCTGGGCGCCATGCGGCACGAGACGGTTGGGAAACGCGTACTGGACCGCGTCGGGATGGTAGAAAGCGGCAAGATCATCGCCCACGGCGCCGCCTTCGATGGCCGCGACATAGGCCCGCGCCTTGCGTTCGAGCGACATCGTTACCTCCGCATCGGAGGATCATCTAGAGCACCATCTGGGTCTGCGTCACAAGTGCGACGGTCTTTCCCGCTTCGGTGGCGATACGGGTCTGCCAGATCGAGGTCCGCCGGCCGATGTGGAGCGGCGTCGCCACCGCAATCACAGTCTCCCCTTGCCGTGCAGGGCCGATGAAATTCGTCTTGCTTTCCAGGGTTGTCGTTCCGGCCGCGCCCTCGGGCAGGTTCATCGAAGCGCCCATTGCGCCCAGCGTATCGGCCAGCGACATGATGGCGCCGCCATGCAGCACATCACGGGGTTGCACAGTTCGGGCCGCACGGTCAGGCGCGCCTCGATCCGTTGCTTGTCGGCGGCCACCACATCAAGACCGATAAGGCCGGCGAAGGGTATGTGCTTGCGGGTATGTTCGCTCATGCAGGTAATGTGCGACCCGCGCGGCGGCCGGGCAAGTACGCCGGGGGTCGTCGCGCAGGATTACCTCTGGAGCGGATGCAATCGACGCTGATGCTCGATGGCGGCCGCGCGGGAGGCAAAGGTTTTGGGCGGCTCCTCCCCGTTGCACGCGGCTGCGAGGATATCCTGCCCCAACGGCCAGTCATCAGCCGTGCGTTGGGGCCATGCCGCACCGTCCGCAAACCCCGCCTCCAAGGACTTGGTGAAGGAGACAAAGCCTGTCTGCGCGAGGGTGCGCTGTGCGCAATCGGCCTCGATCGTGCGAAGTGCGAAGACGGAGTACTTCCACTGCGGTTCCGGCGGCGGCGGGGTGTCATCCCCCAGCGCATCGAAGACCTGGACAGTGACTTTTCCGTTCCCGCGCGTGAGACGCGACCAGTCGATGAAGGACATGTTCCCCGTCTTCGCGTCCGTCCTCACCGGGGCAAATCGCGCAACGGCCGAGGCCGCTGGCGGCGCAGGCCCGCGAACCGGATCCGATTGCGCAGCAGGCTTTGCCGCAAGGCGGACCTTCGCATCCGCCATCGCCTGTGCGGTGGTGAAACCCTTTCTCGCCTTGAACTTCGGATCGCAAACGACGGGCGCCACCCTCGCCTGCCAGCCATGCGGGCCGTAGAATGATCCCTGCGTGAAGGGTTCTGGCCCGGACGCGCTCAACACCTTGCCCGTTTCGTCAATGTCGCGCAGCCCCAGCAGGCCGCCCACGCTTGCGCTCCAGGTGCACGACAGCTTTTCCCGGGTGATGGTTCCATTGAGGGGCTTGCGGGGACCCGTCATGTAGACCTGCAACACATCGACTTCGAAAGCGTCCCCGTCGCGCTTGATGCTGCCGGCGTCCCAATAGACAGGGCTCGAACCTGGGTCAGCCACGTATTGATAGGACACCTGCGCCATCGAAGGCGCCGCCATGGCTCCAGCCAGGCCAAGACATGCCGTCAGGATCACGATGCGAATGGAAATCCCTCCGACAACCCGTTGCATGTTAGCGTTGACGGCGACCGCACGGAAGCGTCTCTGCGGGCCGGCGATCAGCGGGCAGCCGCGAACGCCTCCACGGCGGTGACATGACGTTCGATTGTCGCGGGGTCGAGGAACGATCCCATGAACGAGTTTTTCGCCAGCGTGATGATGTCGGCTCGCGTGAGGCCAACGGCTTGCGCGGTGCGAAGATAGTTGTCCCCGATATAGCCGCCAAAATAGGCGGGGTCGTCCGAATTGCAGGTCGCCCTGAGGCCGAGAGCCAGCATCCGCTTCATCGGGTGATCCCTGAGGTCATCGATGACGCACAGCTTGAGATTCGAGAGGGGGCACACCGTCAACGTCATGCCCTCCTCCACCAGCCGCCGCGTCAGCGCCGGATCTTCCAGCGCCCGGTTGCCATGATCGATCCGGTCGACGCGGAGAATGTCGAGTGCTTCGTGCACATAGGCCGGCGGCCCCTCCTCGCCCGCATGCGCGCAGACCTTCAACCCGCGCTCCTTCGCGGCCTTGAAGACGCGCGCAAACTTTGAGGGGGGATGGCCCTTTTCGGAGGAATCGAGCCCCACGCCCGTGATGTGATCGAGCCAGGGCTCCGCCGCCTTGAGGGTCCTGAAGGATGACTCTTCCTCGAGATGGCGGAGGAAACACATGATCAGCTTCGAGGTGATCGCGAACCGGGTTTCCGCCTCCCTCATGCCGGCAAGCAAGCCCTGGATCGCGACCGAGAAGGGCAGACCCCGGCCAGTATGCGTTTCCGGATCGAAGAAGATTTCGGCATGAACGCCGCCGTCCGCATGAAGGCGCGCGAAATAGGCCAGCGCCAGTTCACGAAAATCCTCCTCGGTCTGCAGGACGTTCGCGCCCTGATAGTAGATGTCCAGAAAATCCTGGAGGTTGGAGAAGGCATAGGCCGCCCTCACCTCCTCCACGCTCCGGAACGGGATGTCGATCCTGTTGCGTCGGCCAAGAGCGAACATCAGCTCCGGCTCCAGCGAGCCTTCGATGTGCAAGTGCAGCTCTGCCTTGGGAATGCCGCGAATGAAGGCTTCGGATGGGGACATGGGCTCGCTCCCGGTCGGGTCGGCACACTAGCAGGCGCGCTGCCGGAAACGCAAAAGGCGCGAAAAGCCAGGAAGATCGCATGCTGCATCTCTGCCGCCTTGCCTCAGCCGTTCTCGCGACTGGCGTGGCGGCCTGCGCAACGCCGGCTCTCCGCGCGCCGTCCGAGAGGGACATCGACTTCGTGCGGGGCTGCTGGGTTCAGAAGTCGGCGACTGGGGAAACGACCGAAGCTTTCCTGCGCCTCCTGCCAAATGGCGAGGCGCTTGCCGGGCAGGTCGCCGACGTCAGCACGGGCGACTGGATCACGGTTGCAACCTTTGCTTTCGCACGCGCAGGCGACAGCCTGACCTTCGATGCGCGCGACATGCCTCAACAGGCGCCGTATACGCGCACCGACCCCTCACGCCTTGCCGCCAGTTTCGACTGGGCGCGCGCGAAACGGGCCGGCAAGCTTGCAGCGTTCGCCGGCCCTGCCCCTTCGCGCAACTTCCTCTTCGTCGAGGGCGGCAATGACCGGCTCTCGATCTGGGCCGTCAGCGCCGAGCCCGCCTCAACGCTGATCTTCACCCTGTTCGAGGGCGAACGCGACGGCTGCGACTGATCCGGTCCCATTTGCCGCCCCCCTTGCCTCGCGGCCCATGGGGCAGCGCGGCAAGATGGCTTTCCCGCGTTAGCGTCTCGCCGAAATTCCTGAGTTGGCCGGTGATGGCCAGGTCGTTCGCGCTCGCCAGATTGAGCCTCGGCGGCCTACCCGGCTGCGCGATGGTTGGTGCCGAGACGAGGGATCGCCGGATCAGCGCATCGATGCGGCAGAGGGTTTCGCTGGCCGCGACATGCGTCCTCGCCTGCCCAACGACAAGGTTGGGACGCACAAGGTTCGATGTGGTGTTCGTCGACGCATTCTCGACGCGGCGAGGAGCGTGCGGCGCGCGGAGGTCTGGAACCGGCCGATTTGCGTGACGCCGATGGCTGATTTGCCGTGAAGCTGTCTCAACGACAGGTGTTGGGAATTGACCGGATTGCAGTCGGCTTGCGTCAGTTACCGCCTGCCTCGCTGACCGGCTGCGTTAGGTCGAACTCGACGCGGAAGAACCGCTGCGGCCGCTTCAGCTCATAAGCAAACACCGTCTCGGTCAGCTCGATCGCCCACACATTCGCGACGGAGGCTGGATTGCCCTTGGTCTCGAACAACGACCTGGAGAACGCATCGGCCGGAAACTCCTGCCGTTCGGCCGTGCCGCCGCTGGCGGTGTCGCCGCCGTACTGCGAAAGTTCATCCTTGACGCCATCTGCATGCCGGTGATCATGCTTGAGCCGCAGACCGTCTGCCGTCCGCGTGACGATCCAGGTTCGCGACTTGTCCTCGCCCACCTGGAAAGGAATGCGCACTTCCTGCGGCGAGCAGTCCCGCACATGCATCTGAAGGCGCTGGTTCTCCATGTCAGCGTCGACCGCATCGCTCGACACCAGCTTGCCCTCGAATTTCATCCCGCAAAGGTCGGCAAGATGGCCGATGAACAGGTCAGCCGCGGCGGGCGGTGGCGGCGCCTCCGCAACCGGCGCGAGTACAGTCGCAGGCGAGCAGGACGCACAAGCGATGGCGAGGGGAAGGAGCACGTGTTTCATCCGGGGAGGTTGCAATGAACAAGCGGCTCGCGCCAGATGCCTGCTGATGACCACAGGTGGAGCCCCATGTTCAGCATCGCCCAGCGCGTGAAGAGCTTCGGCCACGCCCTTCGCGGCCTTGGCTTTGTTCTGCGGACCCAGCACAACGCCTGGATTCACCTGGCCCTGACCACAGTCGTTGTCATCGCTGGCCTCTGGCTTGGCATCGAGGCGTCCGACTGGCGCTGGATTGTGCTCGCCATCGCTCTGGTCTGGATTGCGGAAATCGCGAATACGGCGTTCGAGCATCTGTGCGACGTGGTGCAGCCGGACCTTCACCCTTCCGTCAAAGCCACCAAGGATATTGCCGCGGGCGCAGTGCTGGCGGCAGCCATAGCCGCCGCCATCATCGGCCTACTGGTCTTCCTGCCCTATCTCTCAAGCTGATCGAAGGAGCCGCGCATGCCCATCCGCACCCGCATCACCGACAGGCTTGGCATCGAGAAGCCGATCATCCAGGCCGCCATGGGCTGGATCGCCCGTGCGCAGCTGTCGTCCGCCGTCTCCAATGCGGGCGGCATGGGCATCATCGAAACCTCGTCCGGCGAGCTTGATGCGGTGAAGCAGGAGATCGTGAAGATGCGCGATCTCACGGACAAGCCGTTCGGCGTCAACGTCGCGCAGGCCTTCGTGCGCGATCCTGGCATCGTGCAGTTCGTGATCGATCAGGGCGTGAAGTTTGTCACCACCTCAGCAGGCGATCCGATGAAGTACACGGCGCTGCTCAAGGGCGCAGGCCTCACCGTCTTCCACGTCGTCCCAAACCTTGCCGGCGCGCTCAGGGCCGTCGAGGCTGGCGTCGATGGCCTCATCGTCGAAGGCGGCGAAGGCGGCGGCTTCAAGAACCCCAAGGACGTCGCCTCGATGGTGCTGATCCCGCTGGTCTGCGAGCGCGTGAAGATTCCTGTGGTCGCCGCCGGCGGCATCATGGACGGGCGCACGATGGCCGCTGCCTTCGCGCTAGGGGCCGAAGGCGTGCTGATGGGTACGCGGATTCTGTCTTCTGCAGAGAGCCCCGTCCACCACAACTGGAAGGATGCAATCGTCAACGCCGAAGCAACCGACACGGTCTTTCTCAACCGCAAGGGACCGGGCCCCGCCCTGCGCGCGCTCCGGACCGAACGCACGATGCGGCTTGAGGCGGAAGGCTCGCCCAACATCTTCGGCGAGTTCGCGCGCACGCAGGACGTCTACGTCAAGGGCGACCTCGAAGCCGGTATCGCCCTCACCGGGCAGGTCGCCGGGCGCATCACGGAAGTAAAGCCGGTGAGGCAGATCTTCGAGGAGACGATGACGGAGTTCGAAGAGACCCTTGCCCGCATGAACGCTGTGGCGCGCTGACGCTTGCGCGCCAATGCGCCCCCGCGCATATAGCCGGGCATGACCACCGCCCGTACGCTTTACGACAAGATCTGGGACGCGCACGTCGTCGCCACCGACAAGGCCTCAGGCGAGAGCCTGCTCTATATCGATCTGCATCTCATCCATGAGGTGACAACGCCGCAGGCCTTTGCCGGGCTCAATGCGAACGGGCGCCGCGTGCGCCGGCCCGACCTCACGCTGGCCGTCGCGGACCACAACACGCCGACGGAAGGCCAGTCGATGGGAATGTCAGGGGTGAAAGACCCCGAAGCGCGCGAGCAACTGGAGACCCTTGCCCGCAATGTGGAGCAGCATGGCATCCAGTTTTTCCCGATGGGCGACATCCGCAACGGCATCGTCCACGTCGTCGGTCCCGAACAGGGCCGCACCCAGCCAGGCCTCACCATCGTTTGCGGCGACAGCCATACGTCCACGCACGGCGCATTCGGCGCCCTCGCCCATGGTATCGGTACATCGGAGGTCGAGCACGTCCTGGCCACGCAGACATTGCGCGCGCGGAAAATGAAGAACATGGCCGTCCGCGTCGAAGGCGACTTCCGGCCCGGCGTCGGCGCGAAGGATCTTGCGCTGCATCTCATCTCCATCATCGGCACGAATGGCGGCGCCGGCCATGTGATCGAATACATGGGCGCCGCGATCCGCTCACTCTCGATGGAAGGGAGAATGACGCTCTGCAACCTCTCCATCGAAGGCGGCGCCCGCGCCGGGCTCGTGGCCCCCGACGACAAGACATTCGACTACATGAAGGGCCGACCCGCCGCGCCGAAGGGCGGACAGTGGGAGGTCGCGCTCAGTCACTGGACGACACTTGTCTCGGATGCGGGCGCGCACTGGGATGCGATCGTCGACATCGCCGCCGAGGACGTCGCGCCGACCATTACCTGGGGCACCAGCCCGGAACAGGCAGCGCCCATCACCGCCCGCGCACCGATCCCGTCAGAGATCATCGACCCGGTGAAACGTGAAGCGGCGGCGCGCGCCCTTGCCTATATGGGCCTGGAGCCGGGTCAGAAGCTCGAAGGCCTGAAGATCGACCGTGTCTTCATCGGCTCGTGCACCAACTCCCGCATCGAGGACCTGCGTGCGGCGGCGGAGATCGCTCGCGGACAGCGTGTCGCCGCCGGCGTGCGCGCCATGGTCGTGCCCGGCTCCGGCCTCATCCGCGCGCAGGCCGAGGAGGAAGGCCTCGATCAGGTGTTTCTCGACGCCGGCTTCGAATGGCGCGAGCCCGGCTGCTCGATGTGCCTTGGCATGAACCCCGACATTCTGAAGCCCGGCGAGCGCTGCGCCTCCACCTCCAACCGCAATTTCGAAGGCCGCCAGGGCCGCGGCGGCCGCACCCACCTGATGAGCCCCGTGCTTGCAGCCAAGGCTGCAATCGCGGGTGCGATCACCCCGTAACACAGGCCATCCTCCCCATCGCCGGAGGCTGCCTTTCCGGTGTGGTGCGCACCAGCGTCAGACTTGCGGCGATGGTCATTGACCAAGGATCGTGCTGCGAGTGCCAGGCCCGGGCCGCGGGGCCGGCGAGCGTGAGCCTGGTTTTTCCGGCGGATCAGCTTGCGAAAATCGTTTCGAGGGCGGACTCGGAAAACTGCACGACCCGCAGCGTCTGCGCCGCGTGCAGCACGCCGGTCACGCGCACGTCCGAGGCGCATCCCGAACCTGTGCGCCTCCGCGCCAGCCGCCACCGGTCTCCGGCCGGGCTCCACACCAGGTTAACGTCCCATGCGCGCGAGGGTTAACGAACGCTGCGGCGGATTGCACCACACAAGCGAAACTGCCATGATCCTGCCCTACTTCGCGGGCTTCTGCCGGGGGGCGGGACGGCAGTGGGAGACTCATGAAGAAGCTGCTTCTCGCCCTGGTCCTGGTGATCGCCGCAGCTGCGATTTTCCTCGGGCCCCCGCTGCGCACCGCATTCGCAACCGAAGTCGACATCACGCTCGGCCGCGCGCCGATGCACCCCACGCAGCAGGCCATCAACTTCATGCTGGATCCGCCCGATGAAGCGGCCCTGCCTGCCAAGAAAAAGATGAAGCTGTGGGCAACCTATTATCACATGCCCACCGTCCGACCCTCCTGGACCAGCGTCGCCGCCAAACCGCTGCTCGACCGCAAGGGCAATCCCGTCTCCCCGCCGCTGTCGACGCAGGACTGGTGCGATGCCGCGATGCAGGGCTCGGTCTGGGTCGACAACGGCAAGGACGAGCCGACCGCGTATATGTACATTGACAGCGGCGGTCCTGAGCAGGTCGTGTGCGACCGCTATTTCGGCGACCTCTCCGAGCGCATCAAGAATGCGACGCGCCGCGCACGCTTTGCGCCCTTCTACCATCCGCAGGCCTGCGACGTGCGGACGATTCCGCTCATGCCGTTCCGCACCATCGCGATCGACCGTGACCGCTTCAAGATGGGCACTGTGTTCTACGTGCCGGAACTGCGCGGAAAGCAGTTCTGGGCCAATGGGGAGTTCTACACCCATGACGGTTACCTGATCGGGTCCGACACGGGCGGCGCCATCGAGGGCAACCATATCGACATGTTCGTGGAGGATGCAGGCGTCGACCCCCTGCCCGAACTGGTGCGGTCGAACCCGCGCGGCACGTTCGACGCCTATGTGATCGCCAAGGATCATCCCATGGCGATGGCCCTGCGCGATGCGGGAGAAGAAATCTGCAAGGACTCCGACCGGCCCGGGCGGAAACGCAAGCAGACCGGCGCCATCTGAGCCCGGTAACGCTTCAGTAACGGCTCTGGCCGCTTCGCTTCGCTGATGAAGGACCTGTCCGGCATACTCGGCCTCAAGTCCGAACCCGTCGCCAGCGGGGTCGACGGCCCCGCTGCATCCGCCCCGCATCCGATCGTGCGCGATCCGCCCCAGCGCGCCAACCTGTCGAAGCTGCGACGGCTGAGCCTCGGCGTTGTCTTCGGGCTCACAGCCTGCGCCACCGCCGCCGTCCCGGGCAGCGTGCCGATCGTGTCTTCGCCTGCGCCCCTGCTCTCGCCTTACGAGCGCGCGCTCGCTTTCTCACTCGAAGCCCCGCCCGAGGCGGCGCTGCAACGCCGCCTCGACCTGTGGGCGACGCACTATCACACGCCGGAGGTAAGGCCGGCGCCTGCAGGCGCAAGCGAGGCGATCCCGTTGATCGGCCGCAGCGGCGCTGCGCTCTCCCCGCCCCTCAGCCCGCGCGACTGGTGCGAGGCGGCGCTGCAGGGATCGGTCTCGGTTCGCACCGGCGAGCGATCCTCCGCCTACGTCTTCGTCGATGCAAACGGACCCGAGCAGGCCAATTGCGATCAGTGGCTCGGCGCTCTGTCCGAAGGCGTCAAGAACGCCACCCGCCGAGCGCGCTTCATGAAGGTCAGCCACGCGCGCGGCTGCGGCGTGCGCAACCATCCGCTGGTTCCGTTCCGCACCATCGCCGTCGACCCTGCGACCATACCGTTTGAAACCGTGCTCTACGTCCCCGAACTGCGCGGCCGGGCATTCCGCTTCGAAGGCCGCGACCAAATCCATGACGGCTATCTCTTCGCCGGGGACCGCGGCGGCGCGATCAAGGGCGCCCACATCGATGTCTTCATGGTGGAGGACGCCGCCGGTCCACTGGAAGATCTCTTCGCCTCAACTGACGCGCGAACCTTCACTGCGCATGTCGTCAGCAGCGCCCACCCCAGCGCCCGCGCCATCACCGCCGCCCAGTCGGCGCGCTGCGACGGCGCCTAGCCGAGCGATCTGGCGTCGGTCACCGCAGCGTGACGGCCGGCTGCTGGACAAGCCTTTGCCTGGATTGGCAGAGTGGCCTGACAGTCAGATCAGGCGGAACCGCACGGACGGTTCGGCCGACGGGAGAGAAACATGAAACCAGCGCCGGGAACGGGTGCGATCGCCCTTGCCGCTGTCTTGCTTGCAGGCGGCTGCAACTATTTCGGACGCGACTTCGCACGCAATGCGCCGCAGTTTCCCAATGCGCCGGCCGTCTCTGCGCAGCTGCGTCCCCAGACGCCGAACGCCCCGGGCGCGACCCCTCCGCCAGTTTCAACGCCTGCCGCAGCAGCGCCCGCATCTGCCATGCCAGCGGCAGCCGCTGCGCCCGCCGGCCCATCGCCCCGCACCGACTACTCCCTCGCGGCGCACTGGCTCTGCAAGCCCGGCAAGGCGAACAATGCCTGCGACGTCAATCTCGACACCACCGTGATCAAGGCCGACGGCTCGACATCGGTTGAAAGATTCACGCCTAACCCCAACGCGCCAATCGACTGTTTCTATGTCTATCCCACCGTCTCGCTCGATCCCTTCACGCAGTCGGACCTCGTGCCCGGCGAAGAGGAACTCAATGTCGTGAAGGCCCAGCTTGCGCGCTTCGGTTCGCAGTGCCGCATCTTCGCGCCGATGTATCGGCAGTTTTCGCTCGGCGCCCTGCGCGCGCGGATGTCAGGCGGGGAGCCGGTGCCGACGCGGGGCACGCCTGCGGACGCTGCCGCAGACGTCGACGACGCCTGGGCCTGGTATCTCGCCAACGAGAACAAGGGTCGCGGCGTTGTGATCCTCGGCCACTCCCAGGGCTCTGGTCAGATCACGCGTCTCATCTCGACAAAGATCGACGGCAAGCCGGACCAGGCAAAGCTTGTCTCCGCCATCATCATGGGCTCGACCATCCAGGTTCCGAAAGGCGCCGATGTCGGCGGCACGTTCAAGACGATTCCCGTCTGCAAGTCGCCGAGTCAGACCGGCTGCGTCATCTCCTTCTCGACCTATCGCGATAACGTGCCGCCGAGCGCCAACGCCTCCTTCGGGCTCAACCGGGGAGAGACCGAAGCCGTGTGCGTCAACCCCGCTGCGCTCGGCGGAGGAAAGGCGGACAGCCCGAAATCCTACTGGACCGTTTTCGGCCGCGACGCCGGCCGGAAGTTCGTGGCCGGCAAGGACGTGACTACGCCATTTGCTGCAACACCTGGCCTCATCACGGCCGAATGCGTGCGCAAGGGCAACCATCACTATCTCGAAGTGAGCCTAAGGGCAGACCCGGCCGATCCGCGCACCGACGACCCCCTCACCGACGTCATGGCGCAAGGCCGGCCCGATCCGGGCTGGGGCCTTCATCTCAATGACGCAAACGTTGCGATGGGCGATCTCGTCGATGTCGTCGGCCGTCAGGCAGCAGCCTGGAAGATGCAGAATCCGTAATCACGGTGCGCCATAAAATCAAACTGTTTGTATCACAACTTATCCAAGCACACGCGCTGGGGTAACTGTCGGAGAAACATTTCGACGACCGCGCGGTTTGAAAACTTGTCCACGGCTTCGCTCATGGTAGGCAGCCCGCATGATCCGTGACCGACGCCATCACAACGCGAGGGTCACCTGGAACCGCCCACGTCCGTCAATCCGTGCATTGGTCAGGCGGCCGAGTTCGTCGATGAAGCGCTGCCAGCGCACGCCACCTGCATCGTGAACGTTGAACAGCACGGCATAGCGGTTTCCGAGTGGGTCCTCACGCTCTCCCCTAGCGCCGGGAGCGATGCGGAACTCGTAAGGGTCTCGCCCGCCCGTCTGCAGCGCGACCGCATCCTGCGCCTCCTTCACCCGGCCGAGCGTGTCATATGTGTAGCGGAGCGAGGGGGTCGTCGTGTCGTTGGCATCATAGACTTCGGTTAGTCGCGGTTCGCCTGCAATGTTGGGCGCCGTGAATCGTGTCTGGGCGCCTGCCGCGTCAGTAATGGCTGTGACAAACACCCCGCCGAGGCCGTCCAGCACCACACTGCGCAGGTCGCCGCCCGAAAGACCGTTGTCAAAGCCGGACCAGCGGAAGGCGGCTTCAATGCCCGTGTAGTTGAAACGAATGCGCCGCCCGAGCGAGTTTGACACTTCGGTCAGGACAGGGGCGTTGAACTGCTCTAGCTGCGCATAGGTGAAATTGATGTTGAGATTGGTGGCTTGCGGAAAGCTCCAGGTCGACATTCGGAAACCGCGCAGCTGGGCTGCGCAACCGACGCCGCTCGTATTGAGAATAACCTGCTTCCATGGGACGAAGGTTTGCTTATCGCCGTTGGCGTTGGTGACCTGGAACGACACGCCGTCATATAGCCAGCCGCGTGTCGGGGTGTAGTCGGGGCCGCTGGTGGGTGTGCACTGGACTTCCTGGTAGATGCCTGCCGTGCGCTGACCGGTCTGTGTCAGCGTGGCATAGCTTGCAGCGCCGGGCGTAATGTACTGTCCGTTGGCGATGCGGACGAACTGGCGCGTCTCGTTTCCGACGCTTACGGTCACCACATTTCCGGTGACCTGCTTCAACTGCCAGGCGGCCACAAGAAGGGCGGCCGCTTCGCGCTGGGGCGAGTACGCGGCGCGGTAGATATCCTGCTCTGCAAGGAAAGCCGCGATGGTCCCGGCCGCCGCACGCACATCGGTCTCGCCCATCGCTTCCATGCCGCTGGCCGACATGCCGAGCATGTTGTGCCAGTTGCTCGTCCACGGCGCGGACGGCTGCGTGTGGATGTCGGGGCCGAACGGGCTTGATGATGGAAAGCCGCCGCGCCAGATCAGATTCGCGGAGAGCTGGTACGGAAACTCGCCGCTGCCAACGCTTAACCCGGCCGGGCTTGCATAGGTGACGCCGCCCTTGGTGAGATCAACGCCCACAGCGGAGGATCGATCGACAAAGCGTGCTTTGAGAATATCGGCGGCCTTCGCAGGATCGTACTGCGCTGCATACGATGTCTCGCCCCCGCCCCCGCCGCCTTTTGCACTGAAGCGTGTGCCGACAATCAAGTGGGCTATTTCGACTGGCTGACCACCGACGGAACGCACCGCCACCAAGGCGCCGCCGCGCTGCATGGAGTCGTAGTGTCCACAAACTGTTGGAAGATTGGGTTGGGGGTTGAAGAAGGCGCCGCCGCGCCGTCCCGGACCGAGAAATCCCTCCTCCGAGGAAACGACGTCGAAGCCAGCGCTCGCATATTCCAAGACTTTGGATCCAAGCTTGTCGCGGCGTCCTGCTAACTCGCTTGCGCCAATTAAGTTTGTCGGCTCGCCGCCGCAGCTGTGCGCGCTCTCCGGAGTCGTTGTGCTGGTTTGACCCTCGACGATTGCCAGGTCGTCCGCGAGCGCGGCGTTACCAGCGTTGAACTGATAGAACCTGCGCGGTCCATAGCCGCCAGACAGGTCTTCTGCTGCCGGGGGCCGATTGCCCCAGTCAAACCGCGTTGCGGTCGATGAGGTATCCGGGAGGTCTGAGATTTGCCCCGCTACGCCTGCCTCAAGGGCATCGCGCGTTGCTGCAATCGCAAAAATCGCCGCACGCCTGTCGGTCGCGTCGTAATTGCTCACCCCTATCGCGCGCCTGGTCAAGGGTCGGCGAGACCTGAGGCGCGGGCTGGAGCGAGAACCGACCGCACTGCGGCCAGCGCGGAGATCCCG
>Ga0172367_10001024_pt1 | contig 42010 bp, 37 predicted proteins | sample Lak10m_FD_114542 | JGI IMG/M metagenome (GOLD analysis project Ga0172367, IMG submission 114542) | Freshwater microbial communities from Kabuno Bay, South-Kivu, Congo - kab_022012_10m | ecosystem: Environmental > Aquatic > Freshwater > Lake | place: Democratic Republic of the Congo: South-Kivu... | reverse complement strand
GAACAACGTTCACACCTGCGGTAATCATGCGTGCCAGCATCTCTTCACTTGTTGAAGATGGACCTAATGTCGCTACAATTTTTGTTTTTCGTAATGTCAAACTATTTACCTAATTTTCTTTATTTAACCAATCAAAATAAAAATGGGGCCACCAGCCCCATTTTTAAAGTCCTGCTCTGCACATCAGGTTTGGGCCACTAACCTTTAGCGCGTGATTCCAGAATTTCGACAGCTGGCAATTTCTTACCTTCAAGGAACTCAAGAAATGCACCGCCTGCTGTTGATATGTAATCCACCTTGTCTTCAATCCCATACTTCTGAATCGCTGCAATCGTGTCTCCCCCGCCTGCCAAAGTAAACGCCTTGGTATTGGCAATCGCATTGGCAATGGTTTTAGTGCCTTCGCCAAACTGGTCAAACTCAAACACACCAACTGGACCATTCCAAACGACAGTGCCTGCATTTTTTATAATCTCTGCTAATTCATTAGCAGATTTCGCGCCAATATCGAAAATCATATCGTCAGATGCCACAGAAGCCACGTCTTTCTTGATTGCTGGCTCATTTGCATCAAATTTCTTGCCGCATACCACATCCACAGCAACCGGCACGGCTGCGCCTCTTTGGGACATTTTGTCCATTAAGGTGCGTGCTACGGGGACCAAATCATCTTCACACAGTGATTTTCCCACTTCAAAACCAGCTGCCTTGAGGAAAGTATTGGCGATGCCGCCGCCCACCACTAGTTGATCAACCTTCTCAGACAGACTTTCCAGTACGGTAAGTTTGGTAGAGACCTTACTGCCACCAACAATCGCCACCATCGGGCGTGTTGGGTTCAACAATGCCTTGGTAAGCGCTTCCAGTTCGTTCACCAGTAAAATACCAGCGGCCGCAACCGGTGCGAATTTTGCCACGCCATGTGTACTGGCTTCTGCACGGTGAGCCGTACCAAATGCGTCCATCACAAAGATATCGCACAGCTTGGCATACTTTTGTGACAATTCATCAACGCTTTTTTTCTCACCTTTATTGAAGCGGCAATTTTCCAGTACCACCAACTCACCGGCAGCGACATCAAAGCCGCCATCCACCCAGTCTTTAACCAAACGTACCGGTTTTGACAGTTTCTGAGAAATCACATTCACCACAGGCTGGAGCGAGTTCTCTTCTGAATAAACGCCCTCTTCCGGGCGACCAAGGTGCGAAGTTACCATCACCTTTGCGCCTGCCTTAATGGCAAACTCGATGGTTGCCATTGATGCCGTGATACGTGCGTCAGAAGTCACTTTGCCATCTGCCACAGGCACATTGAGGTCTGCACGAATCAATACACGTTTACCGCTCAAGTCCAAATCTGTCATTTTAATTACGTTCATGGCAACACTCCTTATTTTGCTGCCATCATTGCGACGGCGTTATCCAACATACGGCAGCTAAAGCCCCATTCGTTATCGTACCAGGCACACACTTTAACCAGCATGCCGTCTTTAGTCACTTTAGTCAGCGTTGCATCAAAGTTTGATGAAAAACTGGTGTGGTTATAATCGACTGAGACCAATGGCGCTTCGTTATAGGACAAAATACCTTTAAGTGCGCCACTGCTGGCCGCTTCATGCATGACATGGTTCACTTCTTCTTTGGTCGTAGGACGCGCCGCAGTAAAAGTCAGATCTACAATTGAAACATTCAATGTAGGCACGCGAATCGCAAAACCATCCAGTTTGCCGTTCAGCTCTGGCAACACCAAACCTACGGCCGCCGCTGCGCCGGTTTTGGTTGGAATCAATGAGGTCACCGCTGAACGGGCACGGCGCATATCCGCATGATGCGAGTCTGTTAGTACCTGATCATTGGTAAAGGAGTGAATGGTATTCATCAGACCGTTCACGATACCTATCTTTTCATGCAATGGTTTTACCATAGGGGCTAAACCGTTAGTAGTGCATGAAGCATTAGAGATCACCGTGTGACTGGCTTTGATTACATCATGGTTAACGCCATAAACGATTGTTGCATCAACGTCCTTATCACCAGGTGCTGACAGCAGCACTTTTTTGGCACCCGCATCAATATGTGCTTGCGCCTTGGCTTTACTGTTAAATGCGCCGGTACATTCCAGCACGATATCAATCGCCAATTGACGCCAAGGTAACTCGGCTGGATTGCGAGTCGCATAAGTTTTGATCTTTTGACTGCCAATGATCATGTCATCGCCATCAACGCCAACATCAAACGGGAATCTGCCATGTGCACTGTCATAGCGAGTTAGATGTGCGTTGCTTTCCGCATCGCAGCCTGCACTGTTAATTGCGATAATCTCAATGTCTTTACGACCAGATTCGTACAATGCACGTAACACCATGCGTCCAATACGGCCATAACCATTAATTGCCACTCGAATTGCCATGATAAATCCTAAAGTTATTCATAAAGTATATGTATCCATTAAAAGCAAGCAACATGCCAGACAAACTAATCTCCAAGAGCCGATCATATCGACAAGATTATGAGTCACTTAAAATGAGCCAGCTAAAATAGCGCACATAAAAAAATTAAGGCACCTCAGTATTGAGGTGCCTTATTAAACTAGCCGCCTAAGTTTATAGCGATATAAAGCTCAGGCAACACGGGTGAATTAAAGCACCGATTTAACAGTTGCTACTACATTCTCAACTGTGAAGCCGAATTCTTTCATCAATACGCCACCTGGTGCTGATTCACCGAATGTGTCGATACCCACTACTGCACCTTCCAGGCCTACATATTTACGCCAGAAGTCTGGGTGAGCTGCTTCAACAGCCACACGTTTAACGCCTGGAGTCAGTACGCTGTCACGGTAAGCTTTGTCTTGACGGTCAAATACGTTTGTCGATGGCATTGAAACCACACGCACTTTAGTACCTGCCGCGTTCAACTCAGCCGCAGCTTTGATTGCCAAATCAAGTTCTGAACCGTTGGCGATGATGATTACGTCTGCTTTACCAGCAACGTCTGAGAATACATAACCACCTTTACGGATCAAATCGAAGTGTGCTGTGTCATGTTTGATACCAGGCACGTTTTGACGTGACAATACCAAGCTTGATGGACCATCGTGACGCTCAACCGCAGCAACCCAAGCCACTGCAGTTTCTGTTGAATCAGCTGGACGCCATACATCCATACGTGGGATGTAACGCAAGCCAGATGTGTTTTCAACTGGTTGGTGTGTAGGACCATCTTCACCTTGACCGATAGAGTCATGAGTCAATACTGCAACAGTACGCTGTTTCATCAATGCAGCCATACGCAATGCACTCTTCGCGTAGTCAGAGAACATGTGGAATGTACCGCCGAATGGCAACAAGCCACCGTGCAATGCCATACCGTTCATGATTGCAAACATACCAAATTCACGTACACCGTAAGAGATGTAGTTACCTGGTTTTTTGCCATCTACGTGAGTGAAGCTGCTGCATGAAGTCAGGTTAGAACCTGTCAGGTCAGCTGAACCACCCAGAAACTCTGGCAGTGCCGGTGCTAATGCAGCAATCACGTTTTGTGATGCTTTACGTGTAGCAATTGTTTCTGCTTTTTCGTTAGTCGCAGCGATCATTGCATCAGAAACTTGTTTCCAGTTAGCTGGCAAGTCACCTGCCATACGGCGTTTGAACTCAGCAGCCTCTGCTGGGAATGCTTTAGCATAAGCGTCGAACTTAGCGTTCCAGTCAGCTTCCAGTTTAGCGCCTTTCGCTTTTTGATCCCAACCAGCGTATACATCTTCTGGAATCACGAATGGCGCATGTGGCCAGCCGATTGCTTCACGTGTTGCAGCAACTTCAGCGTCACCTAATGCAGAACCGTGGCAGTCATGGCTACCTGATTTGTTTGGTGAGCCTTTACCAATGATTGTTTTACAGCAGATCAATGAAGGTTTGTCTGTGACTGCTTTAGCTGCTTTGATAGCCGCATCAATCGCGTTAGAGTCATGACCATCTACTGATTGAACATGCCAGCCGTATGATTCAAAGCGTTTAGCTGTGTCGTCTGTGTACCAGCCTTCGATGTGACCATCGATAGAGATGCCGTTGTCATCCCAGAAAGCAACCAATTTACCCAAGCCCCATGTACCAGCCAAAGCACAAGCTTCGTGTGATACACCTTCCATCATACAGCCATCGCCCAGGAAGCAGTATGTGTAGTGGTCAACGATATCGTGACCTGGTTTATTGAATTGGTTAGCCAATAATTTTTCAGCCATCGCAAAACCAACCGCGTTGGTGATACCTTGGCCTAATGGACCTGTCGTTGTTTCAACACCTGGCGCATAACCGTACTCTGGGTGACCAGCACAACGTGAGTGCAATTGACGGAATGACTTGATGTCATCCATATTTAAGTCGTAACCAGTCAAGTGCAATAAAGAATAGATCAACATTGAACCGTGGCCGTTAGAGAGCACAAAGCGGTCACGATCAGCCCAGTTAGGGTTAGTTGGGTTGTGACGCATATTGTGGTTCCACAATACTTCTGCGATTTCAGCCATACCCATAGGCGCACCTGGGTGGCCAGAGTTAGCTTTTTGCACTGCATCCATAGATAACGCACGAATAGCGTTACATAGGTCGTTACGAGTTGCCATTGTTTTCTCCCTAATGATTAGAACTTGAGGACTTATAAAGATAGCGCCTTGCGCAAAACCTCATAAAACCTGATTTGAATTCGTTAAAAAGCCAGCAAAACTCACTGCTTTTCGTTGAAAGCTAAATTATTGCTTATATGGCCTTTTTCGGCAAGTACAACATCTGAAAAGTGGCTATTGCGCAGGTCAATTCGCTAAAAAATAACATCCCAGAGTAGCGGTTTAAAGATTATCGACGGTAACAAGGCGTCCTTCCGCCACAGATTTCACCACTGCCTCCATCGCGCGACAATTCGCTTTTGCATCTGCAAACGTTAAATAGGGAGGCTTATCGTTCAGAACGCATTGACTGAAATGCTCAATTTCCAGGTTAAAGTGATTGCTAGGGGCAAAGCGCTCTTCTGCATACCTGCCATCTTCCGTTGCCCAACTGATCACGGGTACATCATTCTGAAACACCCATGCGGCATGACATTTCACCCAACCTTTGGTGCCAATGATTTCATATTCAGACTTACGTGAGCGCTCAAAACTGATATCAAAGTGACCAAAACGGGCGCGACCTTCACTGTCCTGACCAAAATCCAATATGCCGCTAGTCACAATATCAGCACCCTCTTCATTCAGCTTTGCATGCGCCATGACCGAAACCGGCTCCAGTCCAAAACACCAGCGCAATGAGTGGATAGCATAAGGACCAATATCCCACAACGCACCACCACCCTGCGCCATGCTGCGATTGATGCGGTACATACGCGCCTGTTTCATCAAAAACGAATAAGAGGCACGCACCGAGAGCACATCGCCAATCAAACCGGAATCAACAATCTCTTTAATACGTGCATGCTGCGGATGGAAGCGATACATAAAACCTTCCATCACTTTTACATTAGCCTTTTTCGCCGCTGATTCAATCGACTCGATATCAGCAACAGTCAGCGCCATCGGCTTTTCAATCAGCACATGTTTGCCTGCATTAATCGCCTTGAGCGCCCATACCGCATGCTCCTCATTCGCCATTGGACAGTAGATCGCCTCAACATTTGCATCAGCAATCAGGGCATCCAAATCATCATAACACTGCACACTGCGCGCAAAACAGGGGGCATACTTCTCCAGCGTGGCCTTTGCCGCACCCTCACGGCGGCTGGCAATTGCCATTAACTGCGAATTCGGGGCCTCGATGATTGCGGGAAGTAGCCGCTCATTCACACGTGCGGCACCTAGAATACCCCAGCGAAGCTTTTTATTTTCCACCATCTACAACCCCATAAACCCCATTAGAAATTATGCGTTACTTGCAAGCTCAAGATATCGACGCTACCCTCAAAATCACCGCGCAAGCGGCCATTGCCGAGCGCGGCCTGATTATCATCAATTTTTGCATCGCTAATAAAGAGATGTGAATAGCCTACATCAAACTTGGTCGCTGGTGCCATTTGATAACTAGCACCTAATGAAACCCACTTCCGATCATTACCCGGAATTCGTGCTGTACGGAATTCGTCCTTGATGGCCTCTTCATCATAAGCCAGGCCTGCGCGTAATTTCAATGCATCACTGTAACGGTAATTAACACCTAATGAGTAACGCAACGTATTTTCCCAGTTTTCCGGTGTTCTGGCCAACAATGCTCCGCTATCACGATAAACCGCCAACTCTTTGAACTGACTCCAACGCGTCCAGGTGACATCCCCCATCAAATCCCATTTATCATCCAACTTACTAAATACACTGACAGAAAAATTTTCTGGCAGAGTAACGTCTGCTTTTACCCCTCCATCTGGAGCGGCAGCAAAAGGCACTAGTGCAGGACGCTGAAATTTAACTCTACCATCCAAATGCTGCTCCACTTTGGAACGATAAGCCACGCCAATACGTGTATCAGCCGTTGCCTGATAAATCGCTCCTAGATTAAAACCAAAACCCCAGTCATCACCTTTAATTTTTACTGCACCTTGCCCTGCAACTCCAAAATTAACTGCACGAGTGAGCGTGGCTTCTGCTCTCATGGCAGAAACACCAAAACCTAAAGAAAGTTGCTCATTTACTTTAAAAGCAATCGAAGGGTTGATATTGATAGTCTTTACTTCTGACTTATCCGCCTGGAAGCGACCTATCCACTTATCGTCATATTCCGTTTTAAGACCAAATGGTGCATTTATCCCTAAACCAAACTTCACTCCATCGGTTAAGTCTCTTTTGTAATAAACATTGGGCACGAAGGCCAAGTCACCCGCGTTAGGACCTTCATCGCCAGTAACAGCCAAAGTACCTTTATTATGAAACTCCGCATTCGGATTAATCAGATGCAGCGCACCCACAACCTGCGTACCCTCAACATAAGTCATGCCTGCCGGATTAAAAAATATCGTACTCGCATCCTCTGCAGTGGCTGCAGCCCCCGCATAGGCGTTGCCCATGCCGCTTGCGCTTTGCTCAATCAATGCAAAACCTGCCGCTTGCGCACCGCTCACTACACCCAATAGTGAAGCTAATACAGCTCCTCTCACCGCTCCCTTTGCTCTCATGACTTAACTTCCTCCCGATTTTTATGTTTTTTGCATTTTTAAGTTTTTACAACAGACAGGCAAAGCAACTACAAACTGCTAAAGATTAAACCCTTCATATAATTTTTCATATTCCGCAATATAGTGCTGCAGAATCACGTTGCGCTTGATCTTTAACGTGGGTGTTAACAAGCCATTCTCTATCGTCCACGGATCATGCAACAAGGCAATCTTTCTCACTTTTGCATACCCGGGAAATGATTTCATCTGCTGCGCCACGCGGTTCAGCGCAAACGCTCTTGCCTGCTGATGCGCCAATCCGGATGGCCAATCACGCGGTAAGTCACGCGCTTGCACCGCATCCATCCAACGCTCGCGATTCACCACCGCCAAGGCACTTAAATAGGCTTTGCCTTCGCCGACGACCATGACCTGCTCAAACAGAGGGTCACTCATAATCGAAGCCTCAATATCACCCGGTGGCACTTTCTCGCCGTTAGAAAGCACGATAATCTCTTTGATACGCCCTGTAATCGTGATGCGCCCCGCTTCGTCGAATTTCACTACGTCGCCTGTTTTTAGCCAGCCATCCTCAGTAAACATGGCTTTGGTCGCTTCGGGGTTATTCCAGTAGCCTTGCATGACATTGTTACCGCGCACTTCCAGCCCACCAGCCTCACCTAACCTTGCTTCTACACCCAATACTACCTGCCCGACACTGCTGGGCAAGTTGTTTTCTACACGATTGACGCTGATGACGGGGCTGGTTTCAGTTAAACCGTAACCTTGAATAATTGGCACACCGAGCGCGATAAAAGTACGTGCGCTGTCGGCGGATAGCGCTGCCCCACCCGCCACTGCCAAACGCAGCCTGCCGCCTAAGCGAGCCTGTAACTTATCGGCAATCAGCGGCTTCAACAAAGGCCATAACATATGCTGCCAGTGCCAGCCACCTCGCCCCTGCTCACGCTCAAAACGGCTGTAGCCAACCTTGACCGCCAACTCGAACAGATAACGTGCATAAGCCGGACCTTTTTCCAACTTACTGCGCAAGCCCATCTGGATGCGCTCAAAAATGCGCGGCACTGTGACCATAATGGTGGGACGCACTTTGGCCAAATCTTCCTGCAACTGCTGTATAGATCGTGCAAATGCGACGCTTGCACCAGACATAATCGGCACACAGTAGCCTGCCATACGCTCCAGCGCATGTGATAAAGGTAAAAATGAAAGAAATATATCACTAGGATAAACAGAAAACACATGCAAAGCCGCCCAGGCATTGCTAACCAGATTACGATGCGAAAGCATCACACCCTTCGGCTTACCGGTGGTGCCCGAGGTATAAACAATGGTTGCCAGTACATCAGGATCTGCACCGCGGTGTAGAAACTCTCCACCTTCGGTTGATTCAAGCATCCATTCGTCGATGCCGCGGATACGTCCATCATCATCGCCTTCCGGCGGCGTTTTAAGCGTCACCACACGCTGAAGGGCTTGCAGGCCATCGCCCACTTCATGAATCGGGTGCCAATGCTCTGCACTGTCGATCAATAATAATTTAGCACCGGAGTCCTGCAGCACATGCGCCACATTGTCAGGGCGATCAGAGACATAGAGAGGAACGGTCACCAACCCCAAGCCCAGTGCCGCCTGATCGAACAACACCCAGCTCGGGCAGTTTTTAAGCATGATCGCCACACGATCACCGGGCGCCAGATGCTCATGCAACAGTGCGGACTGCCATGCAATGATTTCCTGCATGGCAGCATGCCACGTCATCTCGCGCCATTCACACTCCTGATCATCAAAATAGTGATAGGCTACACCATCAGGTGTTCGCCTGACGCGTTCATGAAACATGACGTCTAAAGTGGTTGCAATCTCGGGAGTGATTAAATCAGTATGATGCGCCTTCATTTAATCAGCCTTATTAAATGGACTCTTCTGCAAACCATTTAATACTGCAGCCGATACTGGGAATCTGCTCCCTTGGGCCTTCACCCGTTTCCGCAATCTGCTTCATGGCATTAAACAGATCACGCACGTTGCTCTGGTCAGAGGCTCTGCGGCCTGCCGCATCAAAACGTCCACGATATTGCAGCTCCAAATTTGCGTTATAGCCAAAAAAATCCGGCGTACAAACTGCACCATAGGCCTTTGCCACTTCCTGCGTATCATCCAACACATAAGGAAATGAAAAGTTAAACAGCTTGGACTCTTCCATCATGCGCTCATACGAGTCTTCAGGGTAATTCTCAGTATCATTACTTTGAATAGCAATGGTATTGATACCATATTGCAACAACTCACGGCAGTCATCCACCAAGCGCGTTTTAATCGCTTTTACATAAGGGCAGTGATTGCAGATAAACATCACCAACAGACCATTTTTACCGGCAGAATTCGCTAGAGAATAACGTTTACCGTCAACACCTAGTAAGTCAAAATCGTGAGCACGCTCGCCAAAATTACACGCAGGGGGATTTAAGCTAACCATCTTGTTCTCCTTATTTCGTTATACTTATTGTGTGACAACGTTAGCGTTTATATTATCACTATTGTTTTATTTTTTGCTTTACTTTTGGAGCCACCCCATTTTATGGCTAATCTGCGATTTTTTACCAACTCACCACTGGCGATTAACACAAGTTTACAACTATCCGAAAATGCTGCCGCCCATGCCACCCGCGCTCTTCGCTTAGATGCAGGGGACAGCGCAATCGTATTTAACGGTGACGGCTTTGATTATGAATGCACACTCACCTCAGTGAAAAAAAACAGCGTAACCGTCAAGGTCATAAGCGCCACGGCCATTCATAATGAATCCCCATTAAACATCACGCTGTTACAAGCTATTTCCAGCGGCGACCGCATGGACTTCACAATTCAGAAGGCGGTTGAACTTGGTGTTAAAAATATCCAGCCCATTACCAGCCAACGCAGTGTCGTAAAACTGTCTGTCGAACGCGCAGAAAAACGTACCGAACATTGGCAAAACATCGCCATCTCGGCCTGTGAACAATCTGGCCGCGCATGGGTACCGCATGTTGCAACACCCTTGTCATTGCAAAGCTGGCTTGGCCAGAATCCTGAAAATGATGCAAGCCGCATCCTGCTCAACCCGATTGGCGCGAAACGCCTCTCTGAATTTGCCAAACCGGAATCCGAGATTCAGCTACTGATTGGTGCAGAAGGTGGCCTTAGCAAAGAGGAAATCGAACTCGCCTCATCACATGGCTTTCAATCGATTGTGTTGGGACCAAGAATTTTACGCACTGAAACAGCCGCATTAACAGCAATATCGGCCATGCAGTTACTGTGGGGTGACTTTTAGCGGGGCGGGTTCAGAGGCTGAAATACAAGCGCTATTTTCTTAAACACCAAGTAACCTGAAATTATTTCAGCTTAGCCTTATCAGCCACTTTGGCATCAAATCTTTCTTTATTAATCACAAATCGCTCATGACTCCCTTTCGAGATTAATTCTACCCCATCACGTGCCTCAACTATAAACAATAGCCTTCTGCCTTTTACTGAAATCAATTCAACTATCACGCTCACTTCAAGCCCAGGCGGCGTCGCTGCCTCATGACTGATATCAATGTGCGTTCCAACCGACTGCTCAAAAGGCCAATCCAAATGAGGTTTAATCGCCAGAATGCACGCCCATTCAAGCAAGCCAACTAGAAATCCCGTCGCAAACACTTCAGGCATTATCAGAAACTCTTCCGATTCAGGATAAAGCGCCGGCACAGTTTTGGAAACTGGGATAGAAAATCGGTGTTCGTAGCGAATGCCAGGCTTTAAAGTTTCTTTCATTCACACACCCCCAATTAAGCATCAATGATAAGGCCAGATATTTGGATATTCAGACACTATGCCAACCAATAGTTAAAATGCAACATAATATTGCGTTATTTACATTTTTATTTTATATTTATGTAAATTTTACAAATAAACAAATGATGCAACCATGTCAATCGGCAACTCTATTCGGCAAAAACGCAAATCCCAGAATTTAACCTTGCAGCAACTTGCATCTATAGTTGATGCCGATGCGGGTAATTTATCACGTATCGAGCGCGGCGAATTGGGCGTTTCCGAAACGATGCTGCGCAAAATCGCATCGGCTTTGGGCACAACACCCGCCAACCTTTATGCAGAAAGTGACGGTATAACCGCGCCTCTGGCAGCACATGAGCAACGCGCTGCGTACTTATCCAATCAAACTCAAGATAAAAACACCAGCATCAATGCAGCAGAGTTTGTGCAATGGTTCCGTTCCGCCACCCCTTACATTCACGCATTTGGCGGACGCACGTTTGTCATCGCATTTGGCGGCGAGGTAGTGAACGAGCAACAATTCATTGCACTCTCTCACGACCTCAACCTGCTCGCCAGTCTAGAAGTTAGACTAGTTCTAGTGCATGGCGCACGCCCGCAGATCGAACAGCGCCTTAAACGCGACAAACTCACGCCAATTTTCCACAATGGGTTACGCGTGACCGATGACGAGGCAATGGAAGCAGTAAAAGAAGCCAACGGTGCCGTGCGCGTGGAAATTGAAGCCCTCCTTTCCATGGGTATCGCCAACTCCCCCATGGCCGGCGCAGACATTCGCGTTGCCAGCGGCAATTTCGTTACCGCCAAGCCACTTGGGGTCCGTGATGGCGTTGATCTGCAGCATACTGGCGAAGTTCGCAAGGTAGATGCCATTGGCATTCAGAAACGTCTGGATGACAATGAGATGGTATTACTCTCACCGCTAGGCTACTCCCCCACTGGCGAAGCTTTCAACCTCAGCCTGGAAGATGTAGCAGTAAGCGCAGCGATTGCCTTGGATGCCGACAAACTGATTTTCCTAATGGACTCAGAAGGCGTACACAATTTACGCGGTGAACTGTTAAGAGAAATGACCGCCGAAAAAGCCAAGAACCTGTTACGCAACGTGCGCGAAACCGAGCAAGCCATCAACATTTCAGAAGACGTTATTTACTACCTGCCTGCCGCCGTGCGCGCTTGTGATCATGGCGTGGCGCGCACTCACTTGATTAGCCGCCACATCGATGGCGCCATCATTCAGGAGTTATTCACGCTGGATGGTATTGGCACCATGGTGACAGAGCTCAGCCTGGAGAGCATGCGCCAAGCCAACATCGATGACGTAGGCGGCATATTAAAACTGATCGAACCGCTGGAAAATGAAGGCATACTGGTGCGCCGCGGTCGCGAACGCATAGAAACCGAAATCAATCACTTTTATGTCATGGAGCATGACAATCGCGTCATTGGCTGCGCAGCGCTTTACCCGTTTCCCGCAGAAAAAACTGCTGAATTCGCATGTCTGGCAATCGACCCTGCTTACCGAGGCTCTGGCAGAGGCGACAAACTGTTCTATTACTGTGCCGCACAAGCTAAAGAACAAGGCTTCAAAAGTCTTTTCTGCCTCACTACCCGCACGGAGCATTGGTTCCTGGAGCGTGGATTTATTCAGCAAGGTGTAGACAAACTGCCTGCGGAAAAACAGCAACTTTATAATTTCCAGCGTAAATCCAAGGTGTTTAGCAAAACACTTTAAAAGCGTTTTTGGTTACAATACCGCAATATAGACAAAGAAACACGAAACCAAGTCGGCGAGCGGGATGAAACGCAAGGCGCACGGAACGCAGCAATCGATATAGTACGCGGTGTACAGCAAGATTGCGAAAACGAAGTTTCAGTGCAGGCTAACCTTTAGGTTATGGCGGAGCTAAAAAACCGCGCAACGAAACGATTCACCCGCGCAGACACCTGGTTCATGTTTCTATAATGCAGCACTCAACCTACGGAAATCTCATGCTAAACCAAACCACTGCCGCAAAAAAAGCCAAAACACTTGCTGAAGCACTGCCCTACATCAAACGCTTCTTTGACAAAACCATCGTGATTAAATATGGCGGGAATGCAATGACTGACGAGCACCTTAAAGAATGCTTCGCCAAAGATGTCGTGTTGCTCAAACTTGTCGGCATGAACCCGGTAGTAGTCCACGGTGGTGGCCCACAAATCAATGAGATGCTGGATAAACTAGGCAAAAAAGGCGAGTTCATTCAGGGCATGCGCGTGACCGATGAAGAGACCATGGATGTAGTGGAAATGGTACTTGGCGGCCAGGTCAACAAAGAAATCGTTAACCTGATCAATCGCCACGGCGGCAAAGCCGTGGGCCTCACGGGACAGGACGGCAATTTCATTCATGCGCATAAATTGATGATGGCTGATAAAGACGATGCCAGCAAATTGATTGATATCGGTCAGGTTGGCGAAATCAGCGCCATTGACCCAAGCATCATCAACTTTTTGGATACCGGTGATTTTATTCCCGTGGTCGCTCCGATCGGCGTAGGTAAAGATGGCGAAACTTACAATATCAATGCTGACGTTGTGGCAGGAAAACTGGCTGAGATTTTAAATGCCGAGAAATTGATTCTGCTCACTAATACACCGGGCGTTCTGGATAAAAATGGCGAACTGCTGACTGGGCTGACTCCCAAGCAAATCGACGACATGGTGGCAGATGGCACCCTTTCTGGCGGCATGCTGCCTAAAATCAGCTCAGCGCTGGATGCTGCTCGCAGTGGCGTCAAAGCCGTTCACATCATCGATGGCCGTGTTGAGCACGCGCTCTTGCTGGAAGTGCTGACAGACGAAGGTGTGGGCACGCTAATTAAGGCCAAATAAATTAAGAAAACGCGTAATGGAAGCCTGCATTCATGCAGGCTTAATTTTATGCAATCAACTCAGAGTCCAGATATGAACAAAAAAGTGTGGATATTTGATCTGGATGACACCCTGCACAATGCCTCTGCGCATATTTTTCCTGTGATGAACCGTGCCATGACCGAATACATCATGAACACACTGAACCTTGACGAACATGAGGCACACACACTGCGACAACATTACTGGCGAGTCTATGGCGCCACCCTAAAAGGGCTTGTGCGTCACCATGGCACGAACCCTCATCACTTTCTGCAGGAAACGCACCGGTTTGATAATCTGCATGAGATGGTCGTTCAAACCAAAAGATTACGTCATATGCTGCAAAGCCTGAACGGACGAAAGTTAGTGTTCACCAACGCACCACGTGATTATGCAGTACGCGTACTGGAGACACTGGGCATCGATGATTTATTCGAACTGGTATTCAGTGTCGAATCTACACAGTTTCATGCCAAACCCTCGCCACGCGGTTTTCAAAGACTACTCAGGACTATTCGCGTAAAAGCCCATGACTGCATCATGCTGGAAGACAGTTTATCTGCGCTCATGACCGCCAAGCGATTGGGCATGAAAACGGTCTGGGTGAGCAGAAAATTGCATAAACCAAATTTTGTAGATTATCGAATCTCATCGGTGTTAGCACTCACTCACATTAAGTTATAATAAACACATCATTTTTTAGGAACGTAAAATGGCAGGCGAACGCAAACAACAGATTCTGGAAACTTTAGCCAAAATGCTGGAGGCGCCAAAGCGTGAAAAAATCACCACCGCGTCACTGGCGGCAAAACTTGAAGTGAGTGAGGCCGCACTTTATCGCCACTTTGCCAATAAAGCACAAATGTTCGAAGGTTTGATTGTATTTATCGAGGAAACGATTTTTGGTCTGATTAACAAAATCAGTGCTGAAGAGACTGAAGGCCTGAGACAGATTCAACGCATCATCACCATGCTACTGGTATTTTCCGAAAAGAATCCGGGCATGACCCGCGTCCTGATTGGCGATGCACTGGTCAATGAAGACGACAAATTACAACTGCGTATCAACCAGTTATACGACCGCATTGAAGTCACCCTGAAACAGAGCTTACGTATTGCCGAAACACAAACTGGCCACAAAACCGATGCAGAAGCGCAAGCCAACCTGATCATTTGCTATATCGTCGGACGCTGGAACCAATACGCCAAGAGCGGGTTCAAACGCAAACCAACAGAATTCATTGAACAGCAATTGCCGATTCTATTGTAATTAACGAAATAGTCAGCGTGAGTCGTTGGCACAGGAGAGAAAATTGGAAGGTACTATTTTCGGCTTTACGGAAGCTCAAATTACAGAATTCGGCATGACTTTTGGCGTAGGCGGCCTCATGCTGCTGATGATTTTCATTGTAGGTCATTTAGCATGGGAATCGAAAGTGGGTAAATTTGGCACTTTTATCCTGTTTCTGGGGCTGACGTTCGGTTTGGTTGGCTTTGTCGCAAAATACTTTATACAACATTCACTGAACATATAAATAAAGCGCCTTTATCACAAATTTAAGGTTAAGCCGTCAAATGCATCCTGCCCGCTCTCACACCAGCGCCATCGTTGGCTTATGGTTAATATTGGTGGCTGTCTCCATGTACAGCCGATACTACATCCCCATCGATGAAACGCGTTATGTTACAGTCGCCTGGAATATGTGGATTCGTGATGACTTTCTAGTCCCATTTCTGAACAACGAAGCTTATAGCCATAAACCGCCGCTGTTATTCTGGATGATGCATCTGGGCTGGAAGATATTCGGCGTCAATGACTGGTGGCCACGCCTAGTGCCATCGTTCTTTGCACTTGGCGGAATATTCCTGACAATGCGCATAGCAAATATGCTATGGCCATCACGCGATTCAGTAGCCCGCATGGCATCAGTCATTCTGTTTGGCAGCCTGCTATGGACAGCATACACAACGGCAACCATGTTTGACATGCTGGTCGCATTTTTCACATTGTTAGGCATGCTGGGTGTCTTAACCGCCTGGCGTGGTGACGCTTGGAAGGGTTGGGGATTGACAGGTCTTGCAATTGGCCTTGGCCTGCTCGCCAAGGGACCAACCATTCTGCTGCAAATTCTGCCTGTCGCGCTACTTGCTCCCTGGTGGGCTAAAGATTCCAAACTCTGCTGGCGTCGCTGGTATCTTAGTATCGCAGGGGCCGTACTGCTCGGTGCTGCAATTGCATTAGCCTGGGCAATCCCTGCAGGAATTCGTGGCGGTGCGGTTTATCAACATGCAATTTTCTGGGGACAGACTGCGGATCGGATGGTTAATTCGTTCGCCCACCAACGGCCGTTCTGGTGGTACTTTTCCTTGATGCCGGCGATGCTTTTTCCCTGGCTGCTTTGGGGCGGCGTCTGGCAGAGCATGGCTAAACTACGTGCAAATTTGGGTGATACAGGCATTCGATTCTGCATAGCCTGGGCGTTGCCAGTGTTTTTGGCTTTTTCTTTCATCAGCGGCAAACAGGTGCATTATCTTTTGCCAATTTTCCCTGCATTTACTTTACTGTTAGCCAGAGGCCTGGATATTCTGGAAACTCCGCCAGGCAAGAAAGCAAAACTCGGCGTTGGCATTGCCATCATCCTGATAGGCGTAATTGTGCTGGTGTTGCCGCATTGGGCCGCACGCACTGCGGCAGCTGACTGGCTGAAACATACTCCCATCCTTGCGGGCATGGTGCTGCTACTCTGCGGAAGTACATACATCATATGGAAACCGATGATTACTGAGCTTCAAGTCTGGCTGACTGCGACAACCAGCTTGATAATGGTGCTGATTTTACATCTGGCCGTGCTTCACACGGCAGGACTCGCCTACGATGTTCGGCCAATTAGTGCAAAACTGAAAATGTTGGAAGATGCCGGTGTGCCAATTGCAAATCTTGGCAAATACCACGGACAATATCAATTTGCTGGCCGTCTGCAGCATTCCATAGAGCAAATAGAAGCGCCCCAATTAGCCGCCTGGTTTAATAACCATCCAGATGGACGCGTGATTTTATATCCCAAAATGGATGCAGACACACTTCAAGGCCATGGCAAAGCAGACTTTCTGCAGCCATACAGAGGTGGCAGCGTAGGCATTTATTCTCGAGAAGCTTTAATGCAGGCTAATTGATAGACATCCCTTTCAGCCTTGCTATTAACTTTTCTGCGCGCTCTGCTATAAGTCCTTTTTTATGGCCTCTAGCCTTGCCTTGAATACAGCAGTTTTAATCTGCTCTGCATCGGTCTGCAATTTAGCGATAGCCCCCGCATCTACGCTTAGTGCAGACTGCAACACTTTTTCCATCAAATCCGCAGCTGGCGTAGAACAATTCTCCAAGCCCGTTCTGCCGCGCGAATCAGCTTCACAAGCCTGCAAAAACTCTCTGAACCGCAATGGCTGACGAATCGCATCCAACTGTATGATAAACTCCAATAAGGTATCAGGCCGCATTTGCAGCGCTTGATAAAGCTTGCCATGAAATTTTGCTACCATCACGCCTAGCTCTTTGCAGTCATTTGGAACACGTAAGCGCTTACAGATATCTTTGACCAGATGAACACCGCGCTCTTCATGCCCGATATGGCGCGGCAGCATTTCTTCTGGCGTTGCCCCTTTACCCAGATCATGCATCAGTGCGGCAAAGCGGACTGGCAAACTAAAGTTCTGCCTGGCTGCATAATCAATCACCATCATCACATGCACGCCGGTATCAACTTCAGGATGATGCTGCGGTGGCTGCGGCACACCCCAAAGCTTATTCAGCTCAGGCAGAATTTTCTGCAAGGCGCCACATGCTCGCAGCATTTCAAACATGCGCGAAGGCTGGGCCTCCATTAAGCCTTTGGCCAGTTCCTGCCAGACCCGCTCTGCAACTAGCGCATCCACCTCACCGGCATCCACCATTTTCCGCATGAGCGCCAATGTTTCCGGTGCAAGACTAAAATCTGCCAGCCGCGCCGAAAAACGTGCCGCACGCAGAATCCGCACTGGATCTTCTGCAAACGCATCACTGACATGCCGCAGTGTTTTGGATTTGATATCAGCTAAACCATTGAACGGGTCAACCAATCCGCCATCATCGCTTTTGGCAATCGCGTTAATCGTCAGGTCGCGGCGCGCGAGATCTTCTTCCAACGTCACATCAGGCGACGCATGGATGGCAAAACCTTTGTACCCTTTAGCCGTTTTACGCTCCGTGCGCGCGAGCGCATACTCATCGCGCGTATCGGGGTGCAGAAATACTGGAAAATCCTTACCGACAGGCTTAAAACCTGCAGCTACCATCGCCTCAGGTGTGCTGCCAACGACGACATAGTCTTTGTCTTTTACAGCAAAGCCTAGTAGCTCGTCGCGTACAGCGCCACCTACGATATAGGTCTGCATGGCGAGCGATTACCTTGCAGCAAAGCTACGGAATCTGTCATACGCCCCACGCGGCGTGCGGTCGATTAAATACTCAGGGATGATTGCCTCAAGGGCGGCAGGGTTCACCTCCAAAGTTGCAGATACTGGCGCTTGAGCCACACTATCCACTTCCATTGAGCGCACGTTATCGCGAGACATTAATTTGATAGGCAGCAACTCCATCGCAAAGGCCTGCACATAGGAGAGCGCGTTGCACAAGCCGACAATCGGGCGCTGAATCTTGAGCGTATCCATTACTATTTGAACCAATTCACGGAATGTATATACTTTGGGGCCTGCCAGCTCATAGGTCTGGCCATAGGTAGCATTATTCACCAGTGCATTGACAAAACAACTGGCGACATCTTCTACCCAGATTGGCTGAAATTTAGCATTCGGCTTTGCCAAAAGCACCAAAGGCAGATATTTGACCAGCGTAGCAAATAGATTGATGAAACTGTCACCACGACCAAAAATGATGGATGGCTTGAATATGGTCACATTCAGTTTACCCCCGAACGCTAACACATCCGCTTCACCCGCTGCTTTGGATCGCAGATATTGGCTCGGTGCATCCATAGCGGCACGCAGGCTGCTCATATGCAACAAACGCTTGATTCCCAAATCTGCACAGATCTTTGCCAACTGCGCCGGTAGCTGGTGATGCATCGTATTGAAGCTGACACGCCGGCCTTGATGCAGGATACCTACTAAATTTACCACCGCATCAGCACCTCTCAGAGCAGCATTAAGCGCCTGATAATCCAGTATATTGCATTCCACTACCGTCACATGAGGCAGCAGGATGAGATGCTTGGCTGACTCGCGACGACGCGTCAACACCGTCACCTCATAACCAGCCGCGTCAAGTTTAGCGACAATCGCGCTACCGACAAAACCAGAGCCACCCAATACACATATTTTTTTTAATTGCATGTCTTACCTTATTTAGTTTTCAGGAAACGCCGACTGAATCAGCGTTTCCTTTATTAAATTCAATACTACTCATTATCCGCATATACCGTGTCAGGTATGCCTCGCCCAGGAACAATCCCCAAACGCGACTTCAAAGTTTGTACATTCACACCTAAGCGTGGTGCATACATTTGCGCATTGGCCATCACTTTCTGTACATAATTTCTCGTTTCGGCAAACGGAATCGTCTCAATGTAGATTGCCGCCTCCAGCGGTTCGCTCGCCATCCAGCGTTTCGCTCGGCTTGGACCGGCATTATAAGCAGCCGTCGCCATCACAGCCTGCCCATTCATCATTTCAGAAGTGTATCGCATGTAATAAACGCCGATACCCACATTGGTTGGCAAATCATGAATCTTATTCTGACTGTAACTGGTTAGGCCCATGCGTTTAGCTGCCCATTTTGCAGTGGCTGGCATGATTTGCATCAACCCTGCAGCGCCGACTCCGGATTTCGCATAGTGCATAAAACGGCTTTCCTGACGCGTAAGCCCATAAATCCACGCCTCATCAATATTCTCATTGCGCGCGGCAGCACGGAACAAATCACGATAGGGGGTTGGATAGCGCAAATTAAAATCATGCAGCTGCCTGGTATTGTCGGCCGTCGTGATGGCAATGTCATACCACTTCTGTCGCAATGCGTATTCAGCCGCCGCAAGCAGTTGCTTATCATCAAAGCCGCGCGTTGCCCAAACCCATTCCGCCTTGGCTTCCCAGCGCATATCCAGGTTCTGCAACTCCAAAGCGCGCTTGATTGCAGGCTGACTGGCGATCGCGGTCACTTCAATATCGCTAACTGTATATTGCTCATGCACACTACCCATGACGCTTTCCAGCTCTTCAGCCGCTAGCCACCCATAATAATGACGCTCTCTGGAAAGCGGACCCAACAGCGCATTGGCTTCGACCTGCAGGTTTTTCTCCTTAAACGCACGCGCTTTCCAATAACGCCAGGCTCCCTCTTCCGCCTGCGGGTTGCCCATAGCAGAAATCGCCTCCAATACAACATTCCAATCGCCCGCGCGCAAAGCAGCGCGAGTTTTCCAGGCCAACTGCTCTTTATCCAGCACTGCATTTTTTGCCAGTGCGAAATAGTCGAGCGCCTTAGGGTGATGCGCACGCGCCGCATGATAAGCGATACGGCTCCATGCTGCAGCCCGATTTTCATCCGAAAATTTATCTGCCAGACGCTCAAATACGCTGACAGCGGTGTCAACATTGCTACGCGCCAACCGGTCCAGCGCGTAAAGATTTACTTCTATGCCATAGCGTGTTTGAAATGATGCCGATATAACGACACTGGATTTTTTGCCGCCTGTTTTTACGATATTCGGTTTATTTTCCAACAAGGATTGCGGTGACTGATAAGCACTGTCCAGCAATTTCAAATTCACCTCGCTTGCGTCCGGTAATCGAGTTACGATGCTTTTAGCCAAACCCAGCTTGTTTTCAAACAGCGCCATTCTGATTCTTGCCCAAATATCATCTGTGGTGAGCACACCCGATGCCTGCAACGCATCAAAAAGTGGATTGCAACTACTTGGCAGATCACTAGTAGTGAACCATAAGCTTCTGATTTTTTCGCTGACATCACCATCGGCAAGCTGCAGATGGCCTTGCAGGGCATAGCATTGAACGGCAGCATCATCACGCCTGAATTTCGCATATTCATCAAAAAAAGGTACCCAGTTCTGATCTTTTGCCAGTTTCTTCAACCACTCTCCACGTACACGTTCTGCAAACGGCATGTCATCATATTGGGCGAGAAAATTCTGAATCTCTTCATCCCTAGCCTGATCCATTTTGAGTAGCATCAGCCAATAGTCAGCATAAGGCGCCAAAACATACTGCTGAGCCTTCAACTGGTTCACGTCTTGAGTAAGCGCTGCCTCACTCTTGGCTGCATATGACTCGCGCGCATGCTTGAACAACGCCTGATCAGACATTGCAAACGCATGCCCCGGGATAATTGCCATGCAGAAATAGAACACGCTGAACAGCACGCTCAACCTAGCGAGTGAACCAAATTGCATCAGATAATTGATTTTACTAAACATAAAGTAGACGACGCAGAAAAAACAGAACGACCACAACTACAGCCAATGCCAGCGTGTATTTAATGGTCTTTTTGAAATAGGTGAGATATTTTTTATCATCCAGCAATAGATACATGCCAAGCAATACCATTGCCACGATGACTAGAAGTACGAATGTCAGGCGAATCATCAACACGGGATGCCCCTTTCCTGGTCATTGGTTTTCCACTAAAAAAGCAATCAGTAGATTGGTTCAGGCATCATCAGCTTGGCTTGCGATACAAACTCTTTGGGCGCGTCTTCCTGCTTATCAAAAGTTGTATATTCCCAAGCAGTTTCATCCTGCAGCAGCGCACGTAGCAACTGGTTATTCAATGCATGGCCTGATTTATACGCATAGAATGCGCCTAGAATCGGATGACCAAGCATATATAAATCACCAATCGCATCCAAAACTTTGTGCTTTACGAATTCGTCGTCGTAACGCAAACCATCATTATTTAATACGCGATACTCATCCAGGACAATGGCATTGTCCAAACTGCCTCCACGTGCCAACCCATTAGAGCGCAAATACTCGACTTCATGCATGAAGCCGAAAGTACGCGCACGACTGATTTCTTTAGTATAAGAATCCGCAGCAAAATCAATTTTTACATTATTTCCGGAATGCTCAAAAACCGGATGGTTAAAATCGATCGTAAAATCAATCTTAAAGCCGTGATAAGGTTCAAAACGTACCCATTTATCACCTTCTTTGACCTCTACGGTCTTTTTTACACGAATGAATTTTTTAGCTGCAGCCTGCTCGATAATGCCAGCCTGCTGCAACAAGAATACGAATGGGCCGGAGCTTCCATCCATGATAGGAATCTCGGAAGCATCAACCTCTACAATCACATTGTCCACACCCAAGCCAGCCAATGCAGACATGATGTGTTCAACGGTCGCAACGCGAGCGCCATTGGCCTCTAACGCAGAACATAGACGTGTGTCACGAACTGCATCAGGTGTAGCCAGGATTTCATTGGGTTGAGGCAGATCAACCCGTTTGAAAACAATACCAGTGTCAGGTGCAGCCGGGCGCAGGGTAAGAGTAACCTTCTCGCCGTTGTGCAGACCGACGCCTGTGGCGCTAACCGCTTGTTTTAATGTGCGTTGCTTTAACATGCTTTTAACCTAACTTACTATTCAAACGTTCTAGCCTTTTTGCTTTCGCTGGAGACGACTCCATATTTGCCTTATGAATCAAGCAAATATTATCACAATTCAGTGTCGCCAGCCTTATGCTGACTAAAATCATCTACGCATAGTCAGCGTTAGTTAATCCGCCTGTTTACGTAAGAATGCAGGGATATCATATTCTTCAACACCTGACATTTTCATCGCTTCAACCTGCGCACGGCGGCTGTTAGAACCAAATACTGCGGGCGCTTCATCATCCATTGCAATTGCACTTCCAGCCAAACCGCCACTCACGCCACCACCCACGTAAATCGGCTGGTTCGTTGTGCCATCACGTACGACTTGCTGTGTCATCACACGCAACTCAGGCTTCTGCTGACGGCGTTGTGAACCAGTTAAACCGGTAGCCACCATCGTCACACGTAAACCATCACCCATCGCGTCATCAAACACATTACCTACAATCACGGTTGCGTCTTCCGCAGTGAAGGCTTTAATCGTGTTCATCACGTCATAGTATTCTTTCATTTTGAAAGCACTTGATGTCGTGATATTAACCAGAACGCCGCGTGCATTCGCCAAGTTGACATCTTCCAGCAATGGACTTGCAACCGCTTGCTCAGCAGCGATACGTGCACGCTCAGGGCCTGTTGCCAGCGCTGAACCCATCATCGCCATACCCATTTCGCTCATCACTGTACGTACGTCAGCAAAGTCAACGTTCACCATCCCTGCGCAATTGATGATTTCGGCAATACCCGAAACGGCATTGTGCAATACATCGTTGGCTGCTCTGAAAGCTTCCAGGAACGGAACTTCCTCACCTAATACTTCCATCAGTTTCTCATTAGGAATCACAATGAGCGAGTCAACATACTTGGATAATTCATCTAGACCTTCAGAGGCGACTTTAGTGCGTTTTCCTTCAAATGCAAATGGCTTGGTCACAACAGCCACAGTCAGAATGCCCATTTCTTTTGCGATTTGTGCAATCACCGGGGCAGCCCCTGTACCTGTACCACCACCCATACCAGCAGTGATGAACAGCATATCTGCGCCATCGATCAATTCAGCGATTGCGTCACGGTCTTCCAGTGCTGCCTCACGGCCGATCTCTGGTTTAGCACCTGCACCCAAACCACGCGTCATCATTTCGCCGATTTGCAACACAGTCTTGGCCTGACTCTTTTTCAAAGCCTGCATATCCGTGTTGGCACAAATAAATTCAACACCACCGACGTTCTTCTCGATCATGTGTGCAACCGCGTTGCCGCCGCAACCGCCCACACCAATGACCTTAATCACGGCTTCCTGTGAGTTTTTTTCCATAATTTCAAACATTTTACTGCCTCCTCTTTTTAACTTTCATTGTGACTTTTTTACTTCTGCCTTTTACTGCTTTTACTACTCAACCCTGACTACAAAATCCAAACTGGTTTGTTAGAAGTTGCCCTGAAACCAGCTTTTCATTTTTTCAAAAATCCTGCCGAATGAGCTTGATTCAAGCTGCCCATTCAAGTGACGCTCCAACTGCTGCTTACCCATCAGCACCAAGCCAACACCGGTTGCATAACGTGGATTGCTTACCACTTCGGATAACCCACCTACATAACGCGGCATCCCCAAACGCACTGGCATGTGGAAAATCTCCTCGCCTAACTCCACCATCCCCTTCATCATGGCTGAACCACCAGTGATGACGATGCCAGATGCAATCATCTCTTCCATACCGCTGCGACGCAGCTCATTCAGCACCATCTCATACAACTCAACCACACGAGGCTCCAGCACCTCGGCCAGCGTCTGCACGGATAATTGGCGCGGGTCGCGACCATCCACACCCGGCACCTCAACCACTTCTCGCGGATCGGCCAACTGACGCAATGCGCAGCCATGCTTGATCTTGATCTCTTCTGCAGACTGGGTCGGCGTGCGAAATGCCACTGCCACATCATTGGTCATCTGGTCACCGGCAATCGGCACTACTGCGGTATGGCGAATCGCCCCTTGCTTGAATACCGCGATATCTGTCGTACCGCCACCAATATCTACCAGACAAACGCCCAACTCTTTTTCATCTTCCGTCAGTACTGCCAGACTTGAGGCCAAAGGCTGCAAGATCAAGTCGCTGACTTCGATACCGCAGCGCTTGATGCATTTCACGATATTCTGTGCAGCAGCTACAGCGCCAGTCACGATATGTACTTTCACTTCCAGTTTCATACCGCTCATACCCAAAGGCTCACGCACATCTTCTTGCCCATCGATGATGAATTCCTGCGTGAGAATGTGCAGAATCTGCTGATCTGCCGGCAACGCGATGGCACGCGCTGTCTCAATCACGCGGTCTACATCCATCTGTGACACTTCTGCATCCTTAATCTTCACCATGCCATGTGAATTCAGGCTCTTGATATGGCTGCCAGCGATTCCTGTATAGACATTGTTGATTTTGCAGTCCGCCATCAGTTCTGCCTCTTCCAACGCACGCTGAATCGATTGCATGGTAGATTCGATGTTGACCACCACACCCTTCTTCAAGCCGCGTGAAACGTGCTGCCCGAGGCCTATCACCTTGAGTGTGCCTTCCGGCTGCAACTCGGCAACTATGGCGACAATTTTGGATGTCCCTATGTCCAAACCTACGATTAAATTTTTATCTTCTTTGATTCTGCTCATCGTTTATCCCTTCCGCGACTCAGGTCACGGCTTCCTTTTGTTTTCTTGCTACTACATTCGATTTGTTCGCATTCAGCTGCGTGGTATTCAACTTGGCCTCACCTGGCACTGATTTCACCTGCTCAGTCGCAGCTGATCTCTTATCTACAGATTTAACCGCTTCGGTTGGTTTGCGCACTGCAAAACCGTTTGGATAGCGCAAGTCCGCATAAGCAATCTTTTTATTCAACCCGGCGATTGTTCTGCCATAGACCGTAGTGAACTTCTCCAATCTTGGCTGCATTTCTGTTCTGCCCAGCTCGACCACCATACCGCTTGTCGTGGTGATCTGCCATGCACGGCGCGGTGTAAGTGCAAGCACGGCGATTTCCAGACCCGCAGTTTTCAACACTTTATTAAAGGCATCATATTGAGATGCAACCTCTATCACTCCATCATCCGGACCATAAAAAACCGGCAAGTCGCTACCTGACGCTGCATGAAACAGTTCACCATGCTTATTCACCAAGGCTACACTGCCCCATCTCGCCATCGCCTGATGCTCCTCAATCGTCACTTCCAACTTATCTGGCCAACGGCGACGCACGCTTACATTGCGAGCCCAAGGCAGCTTTTCAAAAGCGTCGCGTGCTGTAATCAGATCCAATGTAAAAAAGTTACCTTTCAAGTGTTTTGCCACGATCAACTTCACCTGCTCACGGCTCACATGATTAAGCTGGCCGTCTACTTTCACCTCTCGCAAAGGGAAAATAGGCAGATGCACCACCACGTAAAGCGCTGTGTATAGCATTACCACTACGCTCAAAGCGAACAGCAAGTTTGCTATCCAGTTAAGCAGCGCAGGCTTATCCCACATCTGCCATCTCCAAAACTTTCAGCACCAGCTCATCAAAACTGATACCAGCCGCCTTAGCCGCCATCGGCACCAGACTATGGTCCGTCATGCCGGGGCTGGTATTAATCTCTAAAAAGTAATGATTGCCTTCCGCATCCATCAAAAAGTCCACGCGCCCCCAGCCTCTGCAACCAATCGCATTAAATGCCTGCAAAGCCTCCTGCTGTATCTGCGCCTCTTTTTCTGCGCTTAAGCCGCATGGGCATTGATACTCGGTGTCGTCGCGCAGATATTTCGCTTCAAAATCATAAAATTCATTTTTCGGCACGATGCGTACGATAGGCAAAGCTTTATCGCCCAGAATGCCCACGGTATATTCACCGCCCCCTACGAACTGCTCGGCAATCACGAGCGGGTCTGACTCCGCCGCCAACTCATAAGCTGCCTTCAAACCGCCAGCCTGTTTCACTTTGCTGATACCGATACTCGATCCTTCGTTCGCAGGTTTTACAAACAATGGCAGACCTAGCCTTTGCTCGATTGCAGCAAAATCAGAATCAGCCTTTACCAGCTCAAATGCAGGCGTACTGATACCGGCAGCAGACCAGATCATTTTGGTGCGCCATTTATCCATGCCGATGGCAGAGGCCATCACACCGCTGCCAGTGTATGGAATGCCCAACAGCTCAAGCGCACCCTGCATCGCACCATCTTCGCCAAAGCGGCCATGCAATGAAATCATCGCTCTGTCGTATTGTTCCAAATCATGTAAAGGACGAACCGCAGGATCAAAAGCCTCTGCATTGACCCCTTGCCTTTGCAATGCGGCCAACACGGCTGAGCCGCTTTTCAGCGAGACTTCACGCTCACCTGACTTACCGCCAAACAACACCGCAACTTTGCCAAAATCTCGCATTATTTCCTTACCTCTAACTCGCCAATTACTTTCACTTCCTGTTGAAGTGCAACACCTTGTTTCTCAAGTACTGTCTCACGCATATGTTTGATCAATAGCTCAATATCCAGCGCAGTCGCACCACCCACATTCACAATAAAATTGGCATGTTTTTCTGAAACCTGTGCCCCGCCAATGATGTAACCCTTCAAACCGCTGGCCTCAATCAGCCGTGCCGCGAAATCACCTGGTGGATTTCTGAATGTTGAACCTGCACTTGGCTGATTCAGTGGCTGAGAAGCCAAACGCTTCGCCAACAACTCCTTAATCTTGCGGGCCGACTCTTGTGCATCACCTGCCGGCAACTCCAGCCATGCCTCAACGAACCACTCATCCGCTACCGGCATATCGATATGGCGATAGCTGGCAATGAATTCGGATGCGTTGCGTGTGTGCAATGCCCCCTGTCTGTCAATCGTGGTCACGCGTTTCACTACATTCCAGGTTTCAGTGCCATAACAGCCCGCATTCATCGCTAGTGCGCCGCCTAAAGTACCTGGAATACCCGCAAAGAACTCCCCACCCTGTTTAGCTTCTTTAGCGCAGAACTTCGCCAATTTGGCACAGGTAACACCGGCCTCTACATATATCAGGTCGCTCTCCATTTTCAGTTCGGTCAACACGTTGTGCATCAGCACGACCGTGCCGCGCACACCACCATCGCGTACCAGCAGGTTAGAACCGAGTCCGATGAAATGAATCGGCTGTGTCGCATCCAGACTTTTCAGGAATGCGCTCAAGTCTTCCAGACCTGAGGGTATGTACAGCTGATCAGCATTCCCACCCACACGCCAACTGGTGTAGCGTGCAAGTGGCTCGTTCAGCAACAATGATCCCTTGCGTCCGGTCATGATGCTGCCAACCCCTTGGTTTTTGCTGCAACCTGTCCGATTGAACCTGCCCCCATGACAATCACTACGTCATCCGCCTGCGCCACATCAAGTATCGTCTGTGGCAGCTCGTCTGTTGTTTCTACAAATAGCGGCTCAACCTTTCCAGCCACACGTATCGCACGAATCAATGAGCGCGTATCTGCAGCCACGATAGGTGACTCGCCGGCTGAATAGACTTCAGTCAATAACACCACATCTGCCCCCGAAAGCACTTTCACAAAATCTTCAAAACAGTCGCGTGTGCGTGTATAGCGGTGGGGCTGGAACGCCATCATCAGGCGGCGGTTCGGGAATGCACCGCGCGCCGCTGCAATAACAGCCTGCATCTCTACCGGATGATGTCCGTAATCGTCGATTAACGTAAATGCCCCACCCGTTTTAGCCGCGATTTCGCCATAACGCTCGAAGCGTCTGCCTACGCCCTTGAATTCCTTCAGTGCCTTGATGATGGCCGCATCCGGTACATTCAATTCGCTGGCAATCGCGATGGCAGCCAATGCATTCAATACATAGTGATTACCAGGCAGATTGAGGGTTACGTCAAATTCCGTGGTCACCCCATTGATACGCTGCACAGTAAAATGCATCCTGCCATTTTCTGCGCGTACGTTTTTAGCTCGCACGCGCGCATCTTCACTCAAACCATAAGTCATGACCGGCTTGGTGACGCGCGGCAATATCTCGCGGATGTTTGCATCATCCACACACACCACTGCCATCCCCCAGAATGGCAACTGTTGCAGGAACTCGACGAATGCACTCTTGAGCTTGTCAAAACTGTGCTCATAGGTATCCATGTGATCCTGATCGATATTAGTCACTACCGCCATCACTGGTGTCAGGTGCAGGAATGACGCATCCGATTCATCCGCTTCTGCCACAATATATTCACCCGTACCCAGCTTCGCGTTGGTATTTGCCGCTTCCAGCTTGCCACCAATAACGAATGTCGGGTCCATACCTGCTTCTGCCAGAATGCTGGCAATCAAACTCGTTGTCGTAGTTTTGCCATGCGTACCGGCAACGGCGATGCCTTGTCTAAAGCGCATCAACTCGGCCAACATGATGGCGCGTGGCACAACAGGAATATTCTTGGCACGCGCTGCTTTAACTTCCGGATTCTCTTCATTCACTGCTGAAGACACGACCACGACATCGGCCTCTTTTACATTCTCGGCCGCATGCCCCTGATAAACCGTTGCGCCAAATGCTGTAAGCCGTTTTGTTGTAGCGTTGCTAGCCAAATCAGAGCCACTTACATTGAAGTCCAGATTGATCAACACTTCAGCGATACCGCTCATGCCAGAACCGCCGATGCCTACAAAATGCACGTTTTTCACTTTATGTTTCATTTAGCCAACTCCACACAAATTACCGCAACATCCGCAGTTGCCTCAGGCTTACCCAGTCTCTTCGCTTTAATCGCCATATCGAGACATTGCTCGCGACTCAGCTCGCTCAAAATCTTTGCCAATTTATCCACACTCAATTCTTTTTGCTGTATGACCAAGGCTGCACCCGCCTCAGCAAGATATGCAGCATTGGTCGTCTGATGGTCATCAACCGCAAACGGAAATGGCACCATCAATGACCCCAACCCCACTGCCGATATCTCGGCGACCGTGAGCGCCCCTGAACGGCAGATGACAAAATCCGCCCACTCATACATTGCGGCCATGTCCTCTATGAACGCACGCGCATCAACCGCAACACCTGCCTGCTCATAGTTACTTTTCAGCACCTCGATATGTTTCACACCCGCCTGATGTATCACTTGCGGACGCTTGTCAGCTGGCAGCAACGCCAGTGCCTTAGGAATCACCTCATTCAACCCTTGCGCACCCAGGCTTCCACCCACCACCAACAAACGCAGCGCCCCTGCACGACCTGCGAAACGCTGCTCAGGTGCAGCCAATGCTGCGATATCTGCTCTCACCGGATTACCCACCAACGCCGCACGCTGACCAAATGCAGCAGGGAAAGCCGCCAGAACCCGATGAGCGAACTTTGCCAGCACCTTATTGGTTAAACCCGCAACAGAGTTCTGCTCATGTATCACCAAAGGTGTTCCCAACATTTTTGCCATCAAGCCGCCCGGAAATGCTGCAAAGCCACCCATGCCCAGCACCACATGGGGTTGATACTGTTTTAACGCACGCACACTTTGGCTCAATGCTTTAGCCAGTTTCACCGGCAATAACACCCAGCCCAACAGACCTTTACCACGCACGCCTTGCATGGTGATCATGGCCTTTTCGTAACCCTTGCCTTCTATCAGGCGATTTTCCATCCCCCCCTGCGTGCATAGCCAGACGATTTTCCAGCCCTGCGCCATCAGATGGTCGGCTACAGCCATGGCCGGATAAACGTGTCCACCAGTACCGCCTGCCATGATCATGAGCGTCTTACTCATACAGGCAACCCCTTCTGTAGCCGGCGATTCTCAAAATCAATTCGCAGCAATATCGCCATGGCAACGCAGTTTGCCAAAATGCCGCTGCCTCCAAATGAAAGCAGTGGTAATGTCAGGCCTTTGGTTGGCAGCAACCCCATGTTCACGCCCATATTGATGATGCCCTGCACGCCAATCCATACACCGAGCCCCTGTGCCAGCAAGGCGCCAAAGTAACGCTCATTCTCAATCGCTTCTTTGGCGATACCGAATGCGCGCATCACAATCCACACAAACATGCCAATCACCACCACTACTCCAACGAACCCAAGTTCCTCGGCAATCACTGCCAATAAAAAGTCTGTATGTGCCTCAGGCAGATAAAGCAGTTTCTCTACACTTGCGCCTAAACCCACGCCAAACCACTCGCCACGGCCAAACGCAATCAGCGCATGTGACAGCTGATAACCTTTACCATAAGGGTCAGCCCATGGATCCATAAATCCGATGACGCGTTCTAATCGGTATGGCGAACTCCAGATCAGGAATACAAAGCCGACAATCAGCAGAACAATCAGACCGCCAAATATGCGCGCATTGATACCACCCAGCCACAGGATTGAAATAGAAATCGCAGCAATCACCGCAAATGCACCAAAATCTGGCTCACGTAATAGCAATCCGCCAACCAGCAGCATCACCAATAACATTGGCATAAAGCCTTTAGTGAAACTGTCCATCACCGCCGCTTTACGCACGGTATAGTCCGCGACATACATGGCAGCAAACAGCTTCATGAACTCTGAAGGCTGCAGGTTAATCACAAACAATGACAGCCAGCGACGGCTACCACCCACCACACGCCCGATACCCGGTATCAGCACCAGCACTAGCAGCGCCAGACCTATCAGGAACAGATACGGCGCCATTTTCTGCCACCAATTGACCGGAATGTTAAATGCCACAAAAGCGGCACTCACACTCACCACCATAAATATCGCCTGACGAACCAGGTAATAGCTACTGTTATGCCCAACCGCTTTATCCGCCTCTGCGATTGCAATTGATGCTGAATAGACCATCACCAGACTGATGCCTAACAGAATCAGTGTTACCCAAAGCAAGCCTTGGTCGTAACTTGGCGAGTTGATACGTTCACGATTGAGCATGGTCGCGATCATGCCGTCTCCTTCAAGCGTTTTACCGCATCAACAAACACCTCTGCACGGTGTACGTAGTTTTTGAACATATCGAAGCTGGCACACGCAGGTGACAGCAGGACAGCATCTTCTTTTTGTGCGACTCTTTTAGCGATATTGACTGCTTCAGGCAGATCCACCGCGTGATACATCGGCACACCGGTTTCCAGCAACGCTTTTTCGATCAGTGACGCATCGCGGCCTATCAGTACGACTGCACGGGCATTTTCATCGACAGCCTGTTTCAACGGTGAGAAATCCTGACCTTTGCCATCGCCACCTGCAATCAGCACGACTTTTTGCGGCAACCCGGCAAGTGCAGCACAAGTCGCACCTACATTAGTCCCTTTGGAGTCATCGTAATAGTCAACATCATTGATATTGGCTACCCACTCCACACGATGCGGCAAACCCTTGAAACTATAGAGTGTCTGCATGATGGGCGCATAATCCATGCCTATGCCGCGGCAAAGTGCAATAGCGGCCAATGCATTAGCTGCATTATGCAAACCGGCGATTTTCAGATTACGGATATTCATCAAATCATGCTCACCACATGCAAGCCAGGTTTCACCCTCAACCTGCTTTAATCCATAGCTAAACTCATCTGCCGGCGCATCCAGACCGAACGTCACTTGCGAGAGTTTTGGCCGGGCCATGAGCATGCTCCAGGCATCGTCACGGTTAAGCACTTGTAGCTTGGCATGGTAAAAAATACGCGCTTTTGCAATCGCGTATTCCTGCATGCCTGCGTATCTGTCCATGTGATCTTCTGAAAGATTCAGCATGGCTGCAGCATCTACGGTCAAATTACTCGTCGTCTCCAATTGGAAGCTCGACAGTTCCAGTACATAGACATCTGGTGCTTCCATGCTTAACGCGTCAAGCACCGGCAACCCGATATTGCCGGCCACGATTGTTTTCAGACCAGCTGCCTTGCACATTTCGCCAACCAATGTCGTCACGGTCGTTTTGCCATTGGCTCCGGTAATTGCAATCACCTTTGCAATATTTGAACGATATTGTGCAAATAGCTCTACGTCCCCGACCACTGTCACGCCGCGCTGGATTGCAGCCTGAATCTCCGGCTCGTTCAATGGCACCCCAGGGCTGGCAACAACCAAATCTGCACCCTTGAAGATTTCAGCGGTGAATGGTCCTGTGTAAACCTGCACATCTGGCAACTCAGCTTTCAACACGTCTACACCGGGTGGCATATCACGCGTATCGGCAACAGACAAGCGAGCACCTTGGCGATTAAGCCAACGCAAAGCGGATAGGCCGGTATCCCCGAGGCCTAACACCAGTACTCTCTTGTCTTTTAGCGCGATTTGCATACTTAACTCACAACCACCTGTAAACATTCCATCCTTTCCTTTTCAAAATCAGAAAGAACAAGGCCAGAGTGCCGCAGATAGTACGCACTTGCACAGCAAGTCACGACAACGCTGTTATTTCTGATTTTCAAAAGGAATCCTTATCTGATCTTTAAACTTGCTAGACCTATCAACACCAGCATCATGCTGATGATCCAGAATCGCACGACCACCTGCGTTTCTTTCCAGCCCTTTTGTTCATAGTGATGGTGCAACGGCGCCATCAGGAAAATACGCTTGCCGGTGCCGGTTTTGTGCTTGGTATATTTGAAATACATCACCTGCATCGCCACCGAGAACGTTTCCACCACAAACACCCCACCCATGATGAACAAGATGATTTCCTGACGCACAATCACAGCCACAATACCGAGTGCGGCACCGAGTGCCAATGCACCTACATCCCCCATAAACACTTCTGCCGGATAAGCGTTAAACCATAAAAATCCCAACCCTGCCCCAACCATCGCCGCACAGAACACCATCAACTCGCCAGCACCCGGCACGTAGGGAATAGACAGATATTTGGCAAAGTAAAAGTGACCTGTCACATAAGCAAAAATAGCCAGCGCACCCGCCACCATCACGGTAGGCATAATCGCCAAGCCGTCCAGACCATCTGTCAGATTGACCGCATTGCTGCTGCCAACCACCACCAGATAAGTCAGCACAATGAAAGCTAACCCGCTCATTGGAATCACCAGATTTTTGAAAAATGGAATGACTAAAGCCGTTTCAGCAGGCGTGACTGCCGTTTGCTGTAAAAACACCGCCACACTGAAACCCACGACAGACTGCCAGAAGTATTTCTCTTTCGCAGACAGCCCCTTAGGGTTGCGATGTACGACCTTACGCCAGTCATCCACCCAGCCAATCACACCAAAACCTAACGTTGTAAACAGCACCACCCATACAAACCTGTTACTCAAATCAGCCCACAGCAAAGTCGAGATTGCAATGGACACCAGAATCAGCGCGCCACCCATCGTTGGTGTACCGGCTTTAACCAAATGCGTTTGCGGGCCATCATCACGCACTGCCTGCCCCACCTTGTAATAAGTCAGTTTGCGTATCAGAGCCGGACCAACCACGAATGAAATGGTCAGCGCTGTCAGCGTAGCCAGCACTGCACGCAAGGTGATGTAATTAAACACATGAAATACCCGTATATCCTGTGCCAGCCACTGCGCCAAATCTAGTAACATTATTTATTCTCCCCTACGACTGGTTCTTTTTTAATTTCCAGCAACTTAACTACTCGCTCCATTTGCATAAAACGAGAGCCTTTTATCAATATTGTCGTTCCGCTGGCCAAGTGCGGCAGCAAAGCCTCGGCAAGTGCCTGCGGCGTATCAAAGTGCAAGGCACCAGCACCAAATGACTTGACCATCTCCACAGACAGATCTCCCAAGCAGTAAAGCTTGTTTAAACCGGCGGCTCTGGCATAGGCACCGATTTGTGCATGCATGTCTGCCGCATCAGCACCCAGCTCTCCCATGTCACCCAGCACAAGCACTTTATCTCCCGCACACTTCACGAGCACATCAATGGCAGCCTTCATGGAGTCAGGATTGGCGTTATAGGTGTCGTCAATCAACACTGCACCATGCACTGCCGCCTTGCGCTCCAGCCGTCCATACACTCCGGCAAAACTTTCCAGCCCTTTGGCAATATCGGCATTTGAAACACCCAGTGCATAAGCTGCTGCACTCGCGGCCAATGCGTTGCTGACATTGTGTTCGCCTTGCACATGCAATTTGAAACTCACACTGCCATTCGGTGTATTCAATTCAACACGACTGAAACCATCAACCTCCTGGTAAGTCGCACTGACATCTGCTTTTGTTTTCAAGCCAAATGTCACTACTTTTCTATTTGCATTCAGTGACTGCCAATAAGCTGCAAAATCGTTATCAGCATTAATCACTGCCACGCCATCAGGCTTCAATCCGGCAAAAATCTCGCCTTTGGCTTTGGCAATATTTTCCCGCGACCCTAATTCACCGATATGCGCAATACCCGCGTTATTGATTACAGCAACATCCGGCTGGGCAATATGGGTCAAATAATCAATCTCCCCCAGATGATTCATGCCCATTTCTAGCACCGCATACGCATGGCTGGCATTCATCTTGAGCAGCGTTAGCGGCAGTCCGATATCGTTATTCAAATTGCCATAAGTGGCATGCACCTTCTCTTTGCTCTTAGATGCTGCACTCAGTATCGAAGTCAACATCTCTTTGGTCGTAGTCTTGCCATTGCTGCCAGTAATCGCAACCACTGGCGCATCGAACTTTCCGCGCCAGTATTTCGCCAAATCCCCCAGCGCCAGACGCGTATCCCGTACAAACAAAGCCGGCTGCACTGCAATCGACGCATCAGACAACATCACTGCAGCAGCACCTTTCCTGATCGCTTCTGCTGCAAAGGCGTTACCGTCAAAATTTGCACCTTTCAGCGCTATAAATAACTGGCCAGCACTGACATTACGGCTATCGCTACCCACACTAGCGAACTGCACATCTGCACCTTTATATTCAGCATTGAGCGCTTTGGCAGCTTCTGATAGATGCATAATCATTTGGCGACATCCTTGCTCAGCAGCGCATTCAAGCTTTTCAATGCATCCGAAGCTACTTCGGCATCACTAAACGGAGTTCTCACCCCTGAGATTTCCTGATAGTTCTCATGCCCCTTGCCTGCAATCAGCACCACATCGCCTTTTTGCGCCATCTGAATCGCCTGAGCGATCGCACGTGCACGATCCGGCTCAACAACGCCTTTTGCAGTAACACCTGCCATCACTTCATTGATGATCTGGTCAGGATTTTCACTGCGCGGGTTATCCGAAGTCACAATCACGGTATCTGCCAGCCTGGATGCCACTGCGCCCATTAGCGGACGCTTGCCAGCATCGCGGTCACCGCCGCAGCCAAACACACAAATCAACTGACCTTCCACTTGTTCACGCAAAGTAGAGAGCACGTTTTCCAGCGCATCAGGGGTATGCGCATAATCCACCACCACCAGCGGCAGCTCACCACCGCCAAACTGTTGCATGCGACCCTGTACCGACTTGATTTTTCCAATTGCAGCAACCGCATCTTTCAAGCTGACCTCAAGTGCCAGTAACGCTGCCAACACAGCCAGCACGTTATAAGCGTTGAAGCGACCCAACACTGGCGCATTCACAGTGGCTTCTCCTTGTGACGTCTTCACTCGCATCGTCAAACCCTGCTGATGCAGTTGCAAGTCGTCAGCGCGCACATCACCCTTGCCCAGTCCATAAGTCAAAAACGGTCTTTTTTCCGCCTGCATTGCCGCTGCTACTTGCTGCCCGAAAGCATCATCTGCATTGAGTATTGCCATACTCAACCCTGGCCAGCCAAACAATTGCTGCTTGGCTGCGGCGTAATCTTCCATCGTTTCGTGGTAATCCAGATGGTCGCGGCTCAGATTAGTCAGCACAGCCACGTCGAACTCCACGCCATTCACGCGACCTTGGTGCAGGCCATGTGAAGAAACTTCCATAGCCACCGCTTTTGCATCCTGCTGAACATAATCAGCCAGCATCGCCTGCAAGAGAATCGCATCCGGCGTCGTGTTAGCTGCTTCAGCCAGCCCGGCACCCTGCTCACCCGCAAAGCCGTTACCAATCGTGCCGATTACTGCCGTTTTGCTTTGCAGTGCAGATAGCGCCTGCGCTATCCATTGACTGACCGAAGTCTTGCCATTGGTACCGGTTACGCCAATCATGCTCAGTTTGCGTGATGGGTAGTGATAAAACTCGGCAGCAATCTGACCTACCTGCTCCTTCAAATTGGCAACGGCCACATTCGCCACTTGCCATGCTGAATTCCATGCAAAACCCTGGCTTTCCCAAGCCACAGCAGCTGCGCCAGCCTGAATCGCCTGAGCAATATAATGACGCCCATCACTGTGCGCACCCGGATAAGCCAAAAACAGTGAGCCGGCAGTTACTTTGCGACTATCTGCCGTAATCGAGCTGAAGTGCTGATTGAATGTTGTGAGCAAGGTCATATGCTTTCCTTCACTTCATCAACATCATTCGGTATCACCACATTGTTGTTTGGTGCATCCTGAGGTACTGCCAGCATGCGTAATGCATCTGCCATCACTGCACTGAATACCGGTGCTGCAACCGTGCCGCCGTAGTACTCGCCACTGCTAGGGTCATCAATCATCACCGCCATGATCAGACGTGGATTGGATGCCGGCGCCATACCCACAAATGAACCTACGTATTTATCTTTTTCGTAACCATGGTCACCCAGCTTATGGGTCGTACCGGTCTTGCCGGCAACACGATACCCCAGCACCTGCGCCCTTAAGGCGGTACCGCCAGGCAACACCACCAGTTCCAGCATATCCTTAACCTCGTGGGCAGTTTTTGCAGTGAACACCTGCGCGCCGACAGGCGCTTCCTTTAACTTCAACAGTGAAACCGGTTTCAATTCACCGTCATTCGCAAAGACGGTATATGCCCTCGCCATTTGTAGTAGCGTTACGCTGATGCCATGCCCGTAAGACATCGTTGCCTGCTCAATCGGGCGCCATGTCTTGAATGGACGCAGCCTGCCAGAAGCCTCACCAGGAAAACCGATACGTGTCTTCGTTCCAAACCCGATTTGGTTAAAAACGCCCCAGAGATATTCGCGGTCAAGTGACAGCGCCATTTTTGCGGCACCCACATTGGATGACTTCTGAATCACCTCAGCCACCGTCAACACGCCATGCGGATGCGCATCATGAATGGTTGCCGGCCCGATACTCATGTGACCTGGCGCGGTCTGTATCTTTGTATCAAACTGATATTTACCAGACTCCAATGCCGCCGCAGCCGTAACCGTCTTCATGGTCGAGCCTGGCTCAAACACGTCGGTAATCGCACGATTGCGTGATTTACCCTGGATATTCACCGGATTATTCGGGTTGTAAGTCGGCACATTGGCCATCGCCAACACTTCACCGGTCTTGGCATCCAGCACAACTGCCGCGCCAGCTTTAGCCTTATATTGTTCAACTGCTTTTGACAGCTCACGATGCGCCAGATACTGAATTCTGCGGTCGATTGACAGCGTCACATCATGACCATCCTGCGGCACTTTGACCGCCTCAAGATCTTCAATGATGTGCCCAGCTCTATCTTTAATGACCCGACGACTTCCACTCTTGCCTGAGAGTGTATCGTTCATGGTCAACTCGAATCCTTCCTGCCCCTTATCATCAATGCCAGTAAAACCAACCAGATGCGCAGTCACTTCCCCAGCCGGGTAATAACGCTTGTATTCGCGCTGCAGGTAGATACCGGGGATTTCCAGCTTCATCACTTCAGCAGCCAGCTCCGGTGACACGCGACGCTTCAGATAAACAAACTCACGCTCACTGTTAGCCAGCTTCTTATCCACCACCGCAGCTTTTAACCCTAACAGTTCAGCCAGCTTTTTCGTTTGCGTAGCACTCACTTTTACATCAGAAGGGTTTGCCCAAACTGATTCAACAGGTGAACTGATGGCCAGCAGCTCGCCGTATCTATCGGTAATCTTGCCGCGTTGCGATGGCAAAACAAGCGTGCGGTTATAGCGCGCATCGCCTTTTTCCTGCAGAAAACGCTTGTGAAAACTCTGCAAATACACACCACGCCCCAGCAGTGCCGCAAAACCAAGCAGCACCATCACCAGCAATAGGCGACGACGCCATGCTGGCAACTTCACAATCACAAGAGGCGTATGCATAGCCATTACTCTGCAGCCCCTTTTCCATTTTTAGTTTCTGCTATTGCAGGCACAGCAGCCACAGGCTGAACAACCGCGCCAGCCACCGTACTCACCACCTGAATCCTCTTCGCATCAGGCACCTGCATCTGCAAAGCCTGAGCGGCAATCTGCTCAATGCGCGAATGCATCGCCCAAGTACTCTGCTCCAACTGCAGCTGACCATACTCCTGGTTGTATTGTTTTTCTGCCTGATTCAGCTGATCAAGCTCGATATACAACTTACGCGCTTTATGCTGCGCATTCACCAGGCCCAACGCCGAGAACATCAACGCAAAATACAAGATCAAATTAAGGCGCGTCATGCCACACACGTCCTCTCTGCCACACGCAGCACTGCACTGCGCGAACGAGGATTCAGCTTCACTTCCCCCTCACTTGGCTTAATCGCCTTGCCCACACTAACCAACTTTGGCTGAGGCAAATCTGCCGCACGCACTGGGAAGTTAGCGGGCAGTTCATCCCTATCCTCCTGGTCACGGATGAACTGCTTCACCAAACGATCTTCAAGTGAATGAAAACTGATCACTGCCAAACGCCCTTGAGGTGCCAACAAAGCCAGACACTGCGGCAAAGTTAACGATAATTCCTCAAGCTCCTGATTGACGAAAATCCGTAAAGCCTGAAATGTGCGCGTTGCTGGGTTCTGCCCTGGCTCAAACCGCGTGACTGCACCTGCCACGATCTGGGCAAGCTGCCCAGTAGTGGTGATGGCACGCCCGTCATCGCGCTCCTTAATAATCGCCCTTGCAATCTGCTTAGCAAACCGTTCTTCACCATAATTTTTTATAACCCCCGCTAATTGTTGCTCTGTTGTACTGGCGAGAAACTCCGCCGCTGTTTGCCCACTACTTTGATCCATACGCATATCAAGCGGTGCGTCGTATCTAAAACTGAAACCCCTTACCGCCTCATCGATTTGTGGTGACGAAATGCCCAAGTCCAGCAATATGCCATCCACCTTCGACACACCCATTTCAGCCAGCTTGCCTTGCATATTGGCAAATGCACTGTGTACAAGACTGAAACGTGAATCATTGATTGCCTTACCAGACTCAATCGCAGTCAAGTCGCGGTCAAACGCGATCAAGCGCCCTGCATCACCCAACTGAGATAGTATTTTTCTTGAATGTCCGCCACGACCAAACGTGCCGTCCACATAGACGCCTTCAGGCTTGATAGCCAAGGCTTGAACCGCTTCATCGAGCAGCACGGTAATGTGCGCGCCTGCCGATGAAACATCCTCTGCGTTTTGATTAATTTCTGAATTTGATACTGACACTTCTAGCGGGTACTTTTCTAACTTATCAGCGCCTTTGGAAGACGCTTTTTTTGAAGACAATGAGGCTTTGGTGGGCGCGCTGTTCACGCCCTTAATCACAGCGAGAATCCCTCTAATTCTGCAGGCATGGTAAAGCTATCGCTCTGCATCACTTGTTCCAGTTGCGCGCGCCATGCATCCATGCCCCACAACTCAAAATGACTCCCCTGACCTACCAACATCACTTCTTTATCCAACCCTGCAAAATCTCTCAGCACCGGAGACACCAACATGCGACCCGCGCTATCCAGCGTGATATCTTCTGCAAAACCCACCAGCAAACGCTGCAATGCACTTGACTGCTTATCAAATGATGACAACGCCATCATTTTTGCCTGAATCGGCTCCCAAGCCGGCTGTGGATACAACAACAAACAACGGTGCGGATGCGCCGTCAGCACCAAGTTGCCGGCGCACTCAAGCTGCAATGCCTCCCTGTGCTTTGTCGGCACAGCGAGCCTGCTCTTGGCATCCAAACTTAATGATGTTGCACCGCGAAACATACGTCTGCTTTTCCCTAAAGCCCCACCGGACTAAAAAACAAATACCTGCAATATAAAAAATGGGGAACTGCCGAACCGCATTTACCAACAACACTCAACTAACCCTTAGTAGTTATCAAGCTTGTCACCAGTTAAAACTTCAACCTCACAAAATGAGCAATTCCCCACAAAAACCCACTTTTTCCCACTAATCTGCACTATAGATAAAAAAATAGCGCAATGCAAGCGCTTTTTTGCTAATTTTTCTTTACGGGTCAATGACTTAGCGTATTTTTATGCTAAAAATAAATTCGTTATAAATTAAGCACATACAAAACTATATGAATGTAAATTATTAGAACAACTCCGAAAGCGATTGAATTGTAGAAGAGGGGGATTTAGAACATGTGTATTTAAAAAATATTGTCCACAAAATACTCAAAAATGACGAAAATAAAATTCAACCCAAAACTAAATTTGCAAAAGATTTTGTTGGTGCTTTTCGTGTATTTCATGGAAAAATAATTGAAGCTGGCCGATAAGCCGGGTTCTGTCGTACATTACTGCACGTAACAGTCATTCATCTAGGCGCATGATTACTCATGCGCTCGAGCAACCTACCCGCTGGCGACGCGAGCCACGCCAATGCCAGCCTATTTGGTCTTGCTGCGAATGGAGGTTACCGCGTTTCACCGTAACTTAATACGCTCGTCTCTGTGGCCCTATTCCTCGCCTTATACCTTGCGGCTTTCAGCGGACGGCCGTTAACCGTCATCCCGCTCTTTGCAGCCCGGACTTTCCTCCCCCTATTGCCAGGCGGCGACTGTCTAGCCAGCTTCAAGTGTATTTTAACACGCGCTACCGCCATTCCCGTGAAAATGGGAATCCAAATTAACGCTTTAAATTACAATAGATTCCCATTTTCACGGGAATGACGAAACCTTAGAGATTTTGACCTGAAATCCCCTGCTACCGCGCCTAATATTTACATCATTCTGGGGAGCTTTCGGCAAGCTGCTGTCTGAGCGATAGCGAGTTTCAGCTTGCTGCCCCATAATGATGTAAATCTTAGGAACCAAGCGGTAGGGGGTAGCCTTCTTTTTGGTTACTTTTTCTTGGCTAAGCAAGAAAAAGTAACTCGCCAGTCGCGCGAAAGCGACCAATATCATTTCAAACTAATCCTTAAATTTAGGCCACTTGTTATAACCAATTTCAGGATTATTGGCGCCATGCTCAACTATCAACAGCGACTCGATTTTATTTATTTCTTCAGTACTTTCAGATTCATATATGATTTGTTTTCTCACCGAAAAATCACGCATTTGATCTTCTGAAAAATCCTTGGCAACAAGCTCACTATTTACACTGCCAAAATAAGTAAGTGAATTGGTAAGATCTTTACCGATATAAATTTTTCCGTTCGGATAGGTAATTTTATAAGGGTCTTAGGAAGCTAAAGCGGTTTATTTCTTAATAATTTGAGTATTTCAAGGTACATATTAACAGCCCTATGGTTAAAGCGGAATTCAGTCTCTTTCAGATGCAAATAAAACGTATG
>Ga0172367_10001023_pt1 | contig 42024 bp, 26 predicted proteins | sample Lak10m_FD_114542 | JGI IMG/M metagenome (GOLD analysis project Ga0172367, IMG submission 114542) | Freshwater microbial communities from Kabuno Bay, South-Kivu, Congo - kab_022012_10m | ecosystem: Environmental > Aquatic > Freshwater > Lake | place: Democratic Republic of the Congo: South-Kivu... | reverse complement strand
TCGATTTTTTTCAGTTTCAGTACCAGAACCAACTACAGCCCGTTTATCAAACCCTTTCGACTGAAAAAGCCATTGTTTCCCCCAAATTCTCCTTGTCGTACGACTGGCGCCCCCAGGTACAGTGGTTTCTGAAATCGGGGATCGGGTTCCATAGCAACGACACCCGCGTAGTCACTGCGCGCCAAGGCGAGGAAATACTACCCCCAGCCTACGGTATGGATGCAGGCGCCAACCTGAAAGCAGCCGACCGGCTACTCCTACAGGTGGCTGCTTGGTTTCTTTACCTGAAGCAGGAGTTTGTATATGTAGGCGATGAGGCCATCGTCGAACCCAGTGGACGTACCCGCCGGCTCGGGCTTGATTTTTCTGCCCGCGCACAGTTCAGCGACCATTTATACGCCGACTTGGATATCAACTACGCACAAGGCCGGAGCCTCGACGAACCCGAAGGCGCCAACGCAATTCCGCTGGCACCCCGCCTCACTTCCAGTGGCGGGCTTACGTTCAACCAGGAAAAAGGCTTAAGTGCATTTGTGCGCTACCGGTATGTACAAAAAAGGCCTGCCAACGCAGAAGGTAGTGTCACTGCCCTTGGCTATTTCATCCTGGATGGAGGTGTCACCTATGCCCTACCCCGCTGGACGCTGTCGCTTCAAGGTCAGAATCTACTCAACAGCAACTGGAACGAGGCGCAATTTGATACCGAATCCAGGCTACCCTGGGAAAATGAGCCCGTGTCGGAGCTTCATTTCACCCCTGGAAGTCCTTTCTTTTGGAAACTCGGATTAGCTTGGAATATCGGTAGAAAGTAGGCTGGTGGGGCGTAAGCATTCGACCTAGTACCTCTTGTAGGTAAAAACCAGGGTACCAATCGGGCTTATGAGGAGACCTCTTTCGTTGCGTATCAAATCCTCTGCGCTATAGATGGGGTGGACAGCCTATGCTGGACCGAGGAAAAGCCATTCCCGCTCTACCATTTTTCAATTTCTTCTTCACTCAAACCCGTGAAACGCATAATTTTTTCCAATGGCTCCCCTGCCTGTTTCATCTGGCGTGCAATTTTTTCGATACCTTCCGCAATACCTTCCGCTCTGCCTTCTTCCCGCCCTTCTGCTCGACCCTCTCCATACGACGTATCTATTACATTCTTTAAGTCCCGATAGTATTTCAGGCTTCGCTCGTAGCTATTCCGGTCTTGAGGTGTAAATCGCGCTATTTCCGCTGTTTCAAACAGTTTCTTGAATACCCGTTCCTGCAACGCACGCGGACGGCTCTGTAAATTAGGCAATTGCTGCAGCACATACATCCACTTGTCAAAATTCGTCTCCAGCTCCGCTTCTGTTTTGTGGAAATTCGGCATCTCCAGATAGATATACGTCAGCTTATCATAAAATATCCGGCATCGGGTATCGCGCAACTGTATCTCATGGCGAACTTCCACCGAGTCCTCATCTTCTGAAAAAACAAAATCCAGAATCCCGATCAGATACACTGCTGCCAACTGAAAATTCCAGCCGCCTGCCCAGCCCTGCTCCTGAATTGGAAAGGACGAATAATACACACTCCGTTCCTTAAAATAGTTCTGCTTCGCTTTTTGCATCTCTACAATAAACCGATCTCCGTTCGTGCCTATACAGTAGATGTCAAATATGGCCTTTCTGTCTTTTTCTGTATTCCCAACCTGCTCATTGGGAGAATACGACAGCTCCTGCACCTGGTGTTTTTTCGGCAATACCTGGTTTAGGAAATCGATGAGTAAGTCCTTATTGGGCTCAGACCCAAATAGCTTCTTAAATCCAAAATCGGTGAAGGGGTTGATGTACTTGTCTTGAAGTGCCATAGCTTTAGCTTTACACAAAGGTAGGTTTTTACTCATAGCCTGTTTTCGATAGAACCCAAACGGGCCAAAATAGGCTGAGTTGGGGGTCACCCGGAGCCCTCTGCAAGCCAATCCAGAATCCGCCGGGTGACGGAATCGTCTTTCAGGCTATGCCCCAGTCCGTGGGTGAGTACCAGGGAGGAGGTTTTCCAACAAGCGTGCATATCCAACGCGCCCGCTACCGGAGCTATGTCATCGTCATAATCATGCAGGATGAGCCCGTTTGGAGTGGAAATTTGCTCGAGAAAGCGCGGCATCGAAAAATCAGACGCTTCTGTTTGAAAAGTAGCCCGGAACTGTGCCTTCATAGCATCCAACGTCCGCTGGCTTAGACCTAAGGTCCGCTGGTAGTATGTCAGTAAGCTCTCGAGGTCGGCAGGTACACCGAGGAGAGCCAGGCGGTCAGGTGTCAGCTGGGGGTATTTGTAGGCCAAGTAAATGGCGGCCATACCACCTGCGGAATGGCCGATCCAGCTATCCGCTGTGTAGCGCTGCACCAATTCCTTCAACACTTCAGCGTACATGGCCGCATTGAAATAAACACCCTCCGACGCACCATGCGCCGGGGCGTCGGGTGCGAGAACCGCATACCCTGCTTCCCGAAGCACCGTTACTAATGGCTTCCAGCGACTAGCGTTGCTCTCCCACCCGTGTGCCAATAAAACCAGGGGGCCGTCGGCCGGCCAGAGGTAATAGCGAACCGACAAGCGGTTCCAGGATAGCCGGTGGGTCTCCGCGGAGCCAATGAACGCCTGGTCGTGTTCCAGGCGTTTGGCCGTTCGGGGTCTGGAAAAAATTGACCACGCCCACTGCCCAGCCCATTTTGGACTGGCCAGCGCCAGGGTATTCAAGGTCAAACCTACCCCCTCTTTTATCCAATCCGAACCCACTTTTTTAAAGAACATGCACACGCTGTTTGACGTACCCGGCTGCCCGAGCTTAAACCCGCAGGAATATTTTTTTATCGTACATAAACTTCAGAAACACCCATTTGATCGCTAACATGCCCAGCACAAAAAGAACCGGCCCCATAACAGACCCTCCGAGTTGTGCCAACCATCCAAGTAATGACTTCGTAGTGTAATGCCAGTCGATAAATACACTGGACATATAAATCAGGATGGAATTCATACCGATGATTCGGAAAAAATATGCCCAGCGCTGATAACCAAGCACATCCACGATATAGTAAAAAAGGGCTAACAGCAATAGGCTGAATCCACCCGCCTGAAGGGCAAAAGAGCTCGTCCAGAGGTTTTTGTTGAGCGGAAAATCCAAACTCCAAAGCTGAGCCAGTGCCAGCGAAACCACCCCAGCCAGCGCCAGTAAAGCCGCTTTCCGCGCTTTGGTCTGGGTTCCATGGCGCAGCAAAGTCCCCGCCAGAATGCCCAATAATCCGGTACTAATAGCCGGAATAGTAGATACCAACCCCTCCGGATCGTGGATACCCAGGTACAGTTTGCCCGGAATAATCATCCGGTCAAGGTAGGAAGCGAAATTCCCTTCCATCGTCAAATCGCCCATTGGAAAACCGGGAGCAGCTGTAAATTTTAGCAACAGCCAATAGGCCACCAGCAGGCCACCAAAAAACACTACCTGGATGCGCTGTTTTGCATAAATATAAATCAGGTTGGCAAACATCCAGGCAAGGCCAATCCTTCCCAAGACAGACGGAAAACGGATTTCGGAAATGGGGAGTAACTGCGAAAATCCATGATTGTACACCACACCCAGTAACACCAAAAGCAAGCCACGGCGGATGACCCGAAGCGCCACCTCCCTGCGGCTTTTACCTCCTTCCAGTTCTCTCCCCACCGAAAACGGACTGGCTACGCCGGCGAGAAACAAAAACAAGGGGAAAATCAGGTCATACGCAGCAAAACCATTCCAGTCGGGATGGGTAAACTGGCGTGAAAGCACTTCGAAAATGGGTAGATGGGTAGATTTATGCAGTTCATGCCAGATTTCTTCGGCGCCAATTATCCAGAACATATCAAAGCCGCGCAGGGCGTCCAGCGAGTATAGGCGTTCGCTCAATTTTGAATCGCTCATGATGCCTTTTTTTGGTTAATTAGGTGTTTGCGCTTTAAAGCTACGTTTTGTATCAGCTTTTTTTTGTTTTTCAAAAATTTATTTTTCAATTTTCATTCCAACATACAGGGAGGCCAAAGCGCCCGTATATCAAAGTGCCGGGTATAGGTTTTTTTCATACAAACCACCTTAAAAAAACACCCGACGTATGTCGTCTGGGCACCCCACTCAATGGCCCCCGCTCACCTTTGGAGCTGCCCCCTTTTTCGAATGGCGCACAAGCAGCACGATAGGGATACAAATCAGGATTAACAACCCCACCATAAAAAAGCCCTGCACATAACTCACCAGAGCCTGTTGCCTAAACAGAAATCCTTCCATCGCCTTGTTGGCCAGCGCTTGTGCATCGGGTAAGGCAAACCCCCGCCCCAGGTAGTTCTGCGTCAGCGCAGCTATCCGGTCCTGCGCTATGGGGTTAAACTCGGAAATATAACTCAGCATACTACCCCGTACCTCCGCGTTTTTCTGTGTGAGAAATAGGTTGATGAGTGCAATCCCAAAGGATCCGCCCAGTTGCCGGATCATATTCGTCAGACCCACCGCCTGCGCCATATCTTTACCCTGAAGCCCCGATACGGCCAGCGATAGGATAGGCGACATCATAAAAGCCATACCCATTCCCCGAAGAATAAATGGGAAGTAGAAATTTCTGGCACTAGAATCCGGAGAAGAAGTGGACAATAACATCAAAAAGGTAAAGGTCATCAACACCCCGGCAATGATAATCACCTTAGGATTGATTCCCTTGTTCAGCATGGCTCCAACCAAGGGCATGGAAAAGGCCGTAAACAAAGCCCCCGGAATCATAAACATCCCCGTTTTAGTAGCCGTCCAGCCCAACGAAATCTGAACAAACAACGGAAATATGAACACCGTTCCAAACAGCATCAGCCCCAAGAGGAAGTTCATGATGCTTCCCATCGTCAGGTTGTAATTCGCATATAGGCGAATATTCACGGCAGGGTGCGCTACCGACAATTCGCGCACAATAAATCCGCCCAATCCCAACACGGCCAGTACAGACCCGATTTGTATCTCCACACTTTCAAACCAGTCTTTCGCCGTGCCCTCCTCCAGCACAAACTGCAAGCTCCCAATCGCAACTACCAGCAGCAATATTCCCAAATAATCAATTCGGGCAGGTTTCACCGCCCCCATCCGATCCGTCACATAGTTCCAGGCCAGAATAGCCGCCGTCACCCCAATCGGAATATTTACAAAGAAAACCCAGTGCCAGGAAAAGTTGTCGGTAATCCAACCGCCTAAGGTGGGACCAAAGGTGGGGCCCATAATCATCCCCATGCCAAAAATAGCATTGGCCGTTCCTAGCTTTTCCGGCGGGAAGGCGCTGATAATAATCGTCTGCGCCGTCGAGAGCAATCCACCGCCCCCTAAACCCTGAATAAATCGCCAGAAAACCAGTGTCCACAAGCTCGTGGACAAGCCGCACATCAGCGAAGAGAACGTAAAAATCAATACCGACATCGTGAAATACATCCGCCTTCCAAAGAAGTCCGACAGCATACTCGTCAACGGAATAATCACGACGTTGGAAATGGCATAGGCCGTCACTACCCACGCAATCTCCGTGGTAGTAGCCCCAATACTTCCACTAATCTCCCGCAGCGAAACGTTCACTACCGTGGCATCAATCAACTCCAGCACCGCACAACTGATAGCAGTAATGACAATAATCCATTTAGCTGCACCCGTGGGATACACCGGTGCAACCGTCGAAGCAGTCTGCGACACGATCAGTCTATTTTTACGGTGACAAAGGCACTCAACCCGGGCAACAGATACTCCATCTGCTTGTCGGAAAGCGGATTCAACGCAATTTTAACGGGTACCCGCTGTACAATTTTTACAAAGTTCCCCGTCGCGTTGTCCGGTGGAAGTAGCGAGAACCGCGCACCCGTAGCACCGATATATGAATCAATACTGCCGTGCAACAGGAGGTCGGGATACGCATCTATTTTAATATCCACCGGTTGGCCAGGGTGTATCCGCTGCACCTGTGTCTCTTTGAAATTGGCCGTCACCCACAGGTGGGTGTTATCTACGACCGAACAAACCGGTTGTCCGGGACTGATGTATTGCCCCGCTTCTATACTTCTTTTGGAAACAATCCCATCACATGGCGCCGAAATCACCGCGTAGCCCAGTTGCGTTTTGGCAAGGATAAGCTCAGCCTCCCGTTGGCGTATCGTCGCCTCTGCCAGTGCAATCAACGACTTTTGGCCTTCAGCCTGAGAACGTACTCCCTGCGACTGCACATTGGATGCCTTGTATTGGTTTTGTGCGGCAGCCAACTGCGCTTCCGCCACAGCCAGTTCTGCTTTCACCCCATCGTATTCCGCCTGCGTAGCTGCCTTATCCGCATACATCCCCTGAATGCGTCGGAAATCATCCCGAACTTTATTGAGCCGCGCTTGGGCGACCGAGATATTCTGCTGGCTGGTCTGACTTGACCACGCCGCCGCCGTTGCGTTCTGATCACTGGCCAGGGCATTGGTGCGCACCGCCGCCAGGTTAGCCCGTGCATTTTCCAACGCCGCCTCTGCTTGCATAACCCGCGCCTGCAACTCGGTATCGTCTAGGGCCAGCAGCAGCTCACCCCGCGAAACTACTTGGTTGTCTTTGAAATATACTTCTTTTACATACCCCGGAATACTGGATCGAACCGGCACAATATCCGCATCCAACTGCGCATTGTTGCTGGTTTCCACCTCGGCGCCACTGAGATACAAATATCCCCCAACCAGACCTGCTATTATCAACAGACCTACAAAAATGAAAAGCTTTTTACTCGTTGAATTTGCCATTGCTCATTTAATTTATAAAACCACACTGCCCTTAAATAACCTACTTTTTTTACCGCCTGTCCAACAGGCCCCATAGGGTACACCGATGCAGTCCTATTAAAAACCAGGTATCCCTTTCGTGGCATTATAGCCAGAAATCATATTCATCAGCCGCAGTTCGTGGATGCGCTGGTTTAGACGCGCCGCCATTTCTTCATTCAACTGATAGACATACGCGGCGACATTGATTTTTCCATGCTCCAACTGCGAAGCGGCTGTTTGGGATACCAGCCTGCGCTTTTCCACGATGGCCTTATCTTTTTCTACGATGGCCTCCAGCGAATGGAGTTGTGCTTTCTGATTATCCAGCACCGAAGTGGTATTGAATACAAAAGTCTCCTTCTGCACATCCAACGCTTCTTTCTGGAGCGCATACCGGGCCGCTTCGCGGTTTACACCGTATAAGGCAGCCATATTCCAGCGCAGGTTGAGCGCGGCACTTCCAAAAAACCGAAGGTTTTGATTGATAAAATTGGGTCCTGGCCGCCCGAAATTTCCCGCCACACTCATAGAAATCCGCGGCTTAATCGCCAGGTTAGTCAACTGGTACCGGGTATCAATCAACTGCTCCTGAAGGTCGAAAAGCCGGGTTTCGGGGCGCAGGATCGCTCCCGATTCATTGAGCGTCCCGCCTAAGGGTGCTTCCAGGAAAAGGGTCTCCGGATCGACCGCTTCCCCTATGAGAAAGGAAAGGGTGCCACACAATGCCTTCAGGTTTTCAGCTGACTCTATCATAGACTGCTCGGCTTTCAATATCTCCACCTCCAGCTCTTCCACCGAAGTACTCAGTGCCATCCCGTTGCGCTCCGCCGAGCGGAGGTTCTGGCGACGGCTTTCCAGGCTCGACTTGAAAATCTGTAGCATCTTTCCGTTTTCCCGCTGCAACAGAATATTCCCATAGAGCTGCGTGACCCGATCTACGAGCTTGTATAGTTCGACCTCCGTCTTCTGTACTTCCACCTGTGCCGAAATGCGCTCTACCTCCTGCTGTTGCCGAATCAGCCCTCCGTCAAACAAAGTCTGCTCTGCACCCAGGCTCGCCAAATACGAATCGTGCGGAAATTGCGCATTCACCCCAGGAAAATCAAAGCGCACGACCTCCGATTGATAGGCCCCCTGCACCGAAAAAGACAGCCGGGGCAACCAGCCTTCTTCATACGACTGACGCATTACTTCCGACGTGCGCAGGATGACCCCCCGCTGCCGAATAAGCGGGTAGTGCCCTTTCGCCAATACCAGGCAAGAATCCAGGCTGATCGACGCTCGCTGAGCCGTACCCGGCAACACCCCAAGCACCCCAAACAGCCCGGCTAAAATGACTCTGTACATATTACTCTATTGGATTGAAAGTTTAAAAACTACAAATTCACGAACCGAGGCCTTCAGCTTGGCATTCCCCGTATCCGCCCATTCTACCTTGTTGCGCTTTTGAATGACACGAAACATGGAAGCGGCCAAGAATGGATAAGCGCATAACGAATGGAGGTTTACGAGAAATAAAAAAGAATCCGTCTGCCGGATCGTACCTTCTGCCATACCCGCCTGCAACAAGCTAATGAGCGATACGCCCTTCCCTTTTTTTATCCGAACCACCTTCTCCGAAAATACTTCCGGATGTACGGCCAACTCTTTGATGATAAACATCGACATCTGTGGATAATCCGAAAGAAAGTCGATCAACTTATCTACAAACTGAAGAACACGCTCCAACACCGGCAGGGATTCATCCGAAAAAACCTGCATCTGCTCAAAGTACCGAATCAAAGCACCCTCAAATACGTGGTCGAACAGCTTTTGCTTGTTTCGAAAATAATAGTGCAGCAATGCTTTGTTGATGCCCGCTGTATCCGCTATGTCCTGCATCCGCGCACCATATAGGCCGTGCTTCATAAATACCTCCCGCGCAGCATCCAAAATGCGATCTTCCGTCTTCTTGTCCCGCAACCCCATTGGCACTTTATATTTATGAAAAACAGCTATTTGCATTAAATGAAAAATTTAACCAAATAGTTAAACACAAAGGTAAAAACCTCCCGGGATTTAACGTCAAAAAAATCCCTACCCGGGAATCATAGCTATGTAATCGGCACCTCGGCCAACACCCTTCCCGGAAGGCAACGCCTGTTCAGTTGAGCACACACCAAAACTATCCTATCCTCATACCGGATAATATACTTTGCTAAAATTTCTATTTTTACGCAAGACGCAAAAAGATGGCTAATTTACCGCCTCTACCACCGTATTTTATTCGCAACCGGATTCGTCCGCATTCTTTCGAAACCAAAAAAAACCAACATGTTTTACCGCTTCGCATGCCTGCTTCTCCTCGCACTCATTGCCTTTCCTGTTTTTTCCCAAAACGCCCCATTTGGTGCAGTGCCCAGCCCCCAGCAGCGCGCCTGGCACGACATGGAATACTACGCCTTTATCCACTTTGGCGTGAACACCTTTACCGACCTGGAATGGGGTAAAGGAGCGGAAAACCCCCGTATTTTCAACCCGTCGAGCCTCGACTGCCGGCAGTGGGCGCGTATCGCAAAAGCAGCGGGTATGCGCGGTATCGTCCTGACTGCCAAACACCACGACGGGTTCTGTCTCTGGCCTTCTGCCTATACCGAGCACGATGTAGCTTCCAGTTCCTGGAAAAATGGCCGCGGTGATTTGGTAAGGGAGCTCGCCGATGCCTGCCGGGAATACGGCCTAAAAATGGGGGTATATATTTCCCCCTGGGATCGAAACAACCCCATTTATGGTAAAGACGACGCAGCCTACAATACGTATTTTAAAAATCAGCTCCGCGAGCTTTTAGGCAATTACGGCCCTATTTTCGAAGTCTGGTTCGATGGTGCCAACGGCGATAAAAACGACCCTGAAAAGTATCAGGAATACGACTGGAAAGGCTTCCGACAGGTCGTCAACGAACTACAGCCGAACGCGGTCATCTTTGGAGCCGGCTACGCCGATGTACGCTGGGTAGGCAACGAACGCGGCTATGCGCCCGAAACCAACTGGGGCACCTTTGATTCCGCACGGCGCAACCCGAATGCCGATGCTGAAATCCCCCTCTTACAACATGGGGTGAAAGGGGGCGACCTCTACTGGCCCGCCGAAACCGACGTATCTATCCGCCCCGGTTGGTTCTATCATCCGGAAGAAGACCAACGGGTCAAGTCGGCCGACCACCTCGAAGCCATCTACTACCAGTCGGTCGGCCACAACACCAACCTCATCCTCAATATCCCCATAGACCGCCGCGGACTGGTGCACCCCGCCGATTCGACCGCCATGCTACAACTCAAAAGCCGCCTAGATCAAACCTTCACCCGCGCCTTGGCCAAGGATGCCAAAATAAACTGGCCGGATACCCGCACCGCTATAATCGAATTGCCCGATAGCCGCACCTTTAACGTACTCACCATCCAGGAAAAAATCGAATCAGGCCAGCGCGTCGAAGCCTGGGAAGTCGATGCATGGGTAAACAATACCTGGAAAACCATCGGTACCGCCACCACCATCGGCCACCGGCGATGGCTGAATGTACCGGCTACCCATACCCACAAGCTGCGCATCCGGTTTACCGCCGCACTGGCCGACCCAATTATAGCCTCCATCGGCCTCTATTTTCGGCCACATCAAAACTATCTACTGGAATCCAAACCCGACAAAGAACAGCGCATGGCATGGTGGAAAGACGACGCCTTCGGTATGTTCATCCACTGGGGCGCCTACGCCGTACCAGCCGGCCGATACCAAAACAAAACCGTCAACGGCGCCGCTGAGTGGATTATGTACACCGCCAAAATACCCATCCCCGACTACGAACCCTTCGCCCGCCAATTCAACCCCACCTCCTTTGACGCCAAAAAATGGGTCGCACTCGCCAAAAATGCCGGTATGCGCTATATCGTGATTACTTCCAAACACCACGATGGATTCTGCCTGTGGGACTCTAAAGTGAGTACCTACGACGTGATGGACTTCGCTCCCTTCAAACGCGATATCCTGCGCGAACTCAAAGATGCCTGCGATGAAGCAGGCATTAAACTCGGTTTCTACTACTCTATCATGGATTGGCATCATCCCGATGCCAAAGGAGAGCGATTCCCTGTTTACCGCGATAACTATATGTTGCCACAACTCCGCGAACTCATTACCAATTACGACCCGGCCGTACTCTGGTTCGATGGCGAATGGATCGACGAATGGAATGAACCGCAAGGGAAAGACCTCTACCAGTTTGTCCGCAGCCTCAAACCAGATATCATTATCAACAACCGCGTGGGCAAAGGCCGACAGGGCATGCAAGGAATCAATAGCTCCCCCGACGACGTCGGCGATTTCGGCACCCCCGAACAGGAAGTACTCGCCGAAGGAAAAGCCAGCCTCGACTGGGAATCCTGTATGACCATGAACGAGTCCTGGGGCTACAAAATGGACGACCACCAATGGAAGTCACCCGAACAACTCATCTCCAACCTCGTGGATATTTCGGCTAAAGGCGGCAACTACCTCCTCAACGTAGGCCCCGATGCCCGCGGTATTATCCCCGAAGAAAGCGCTACCCGCCTCCTGGAAATGGGTAAGTGGTTGCAGACAAACGGCGATTTCATCTACGAAACCAGTATGTGGGATATCCCCAGGGAAAACGAACAAATCGCCTACGCCTTTAAACCCGCCCGCCAAACTATCCTCGCCGCTATCCAGCCCAATCCCGGACAACAGCAGCTGCTCTTACGCCAGGTTCAACCAACGGGCGAAATCCGCCTGTTGGGCTACCAAACCCCCATCACTATGTCTTGGTCAAATATCCAGGGGCTACAAATCCAGCTGCCCAAAACCAACTCCTCCCTGCCTGTAGTGCTGGAAATGTCAGGTACCAGGGCAGCCGTATCCAACACCCCGACCTTCCATCTTCCAGGCCGGGACAACCTGAATCTCGGTATTTTTAGCGAGCCAACTTTCCTGGAAATACGCAGCAAAGACCCCCATGCCACCATCTACTATACCCTCGATCAAACAGAACCTACCTCCGCCTCCATACGCTATCAGCAAGCGATTCCACTCACCCACACGACGCATGTCCGCGCTATGGCCCAGCAGCCCGGCAAAGTAGCCAGCCCGGTAGTCAAAGGAGAGTTCCGCCTGTCGCGCTTCAACAACCTCCGCTACCAGCACCCGTATGCCGGCCAATACACCGGAGGCGGCCCCCTGGGCCTGCTCGACGGCAAAAAAGGCTCTTCCCGTTTTAGTGATGGCAACTGGCAGGGGTTCGAAGGACATGACTTCATAGGCGATATCGACCTCGGCAAGGCGCAGAACCCGAAAGAAGTACGCATGACCTTCCTCCAAGACCTCGGCGCCTGGATTTTTAGCCCCCAGTGGGTTAAGGTATTCGGCTCCAACGACGGCTCCACCTGGACAGAAATCAATCAAGTCCAATTACCTATACCCGATGTATCATCGTCCAACGCCGCCCAAATTATTCCCATACAACTCACCATCCCTGCCGCCGCACCCATCCGATACCTCCGCATTCACGGCAAAAGCCAAGGTGTTTGCCCACCCTGGCATGCCGGTGCAGGAGGAAAAGCCTGGCTCTTTATCGACGAAATTGAAATAAACTGAGCCACTGCACCAATTCGCTAACAACACACCTGATAATACCTTTTAATTATGGACAGACGCACATTCATCCACTTGGGCCTGGGCGCTGCGGCGCTCGGAAGTATCCCGCATAACTGGAATATGAACCGCGAAAAAACCATCCTCGGCCACGGCAATTTTCGCTACCAGGCCGACCCTTCCTGGGGTACGCTCGACCCTTCCAAGATCCCTGTCAATGATTGCCATGAAATGGTTATCGACCGGAAAGGCCGGCTTTTCCTCCTGACCAATGAAACAAAAAACAACATCATCATCTACAACCGCTCAGGGAAATGCCTCGGCACCTGGGGACACGAATTCCCCGGAGCACATGGGCTTACCCTCAGCGATGAAAACGGAGAGGAGTTTTTATGGATTGCCGACAACAACCGGCATGCCGTATTCAAAACCACCCTGGAAGGGAAAATACTGCTCGAGCTACCTTGGCCAAAGGAAAGCGGAAAATACACGTCGGCCGACCAATACGTCCCTACTGAAACAGCCATTGCTCCTAATGGAGATATTTATGTAGCCGACGGATACGGCGCCCAGTATATTCTGCACTACGACCCCCAAGGCAAACTCAAAAATGTTTTTGGTGGCCGGGGCGATGGCAACCCACACTTTGACAACGCACATGGTATCTGCCTGGATACCCGCGATGCCTCCAACCCCACCCTACTCATTACCGAACGACAGCGCAACCAACTCAAACGATTCTCCTTGTCAGGCGACTATATCAGCCATGTGCACCTTCCCAGCGCGTATATATGCCGCCCCGTGATACACGGAAAAAATGTCTTCCTGGCTACCCTGGTCAGCAAAATGCCCTGGGATTCCCGCTCCGGTTTTGTCACTATCCTCGACGAAAACAACCAGTGTGTTTCCGTTCCAGGTGGCAATGAGCCGCACTACGAAAACGGCCACTTGCAACCACTCAGCCAATCGGGCAATCTTTTTCAGCACCCACACGATGTATGCGTCGATTCGGACGACAATATCTATGTGGCTCAGTGGAATTCTGGAAAGACATACCCCATTCGGCTGAAAAGGGTTTGATAGCGTACTTATTGTAAACCTATTCCACAGCGCAGTTCTTCGTCGAGGCTGAAGAACTGCGCTGTGGAACCCCTCGCTACAGCGGATTACTTTTCAAAAAATCCTCCTTTGACTGCCAGCAAACCGGACTGAATCCCCATTTGGCAAGTCCAGACTGAATAGCGGGCAGGGTTTGTTTTTCTATGGCGTCCACTTTAGCCTCCAGCTCCGATACCTGGATGCCGAGCGTTTCGGTGCGCCGCAGTTGGGACTGGGTGGGCTTGCCCGGATAGGTACTCACCTGTCGGTACACGTCGGCGAGCTGTTCGCGGAGCCGTTCGTCCTGGTCTATATAACCATCCCCGTCTGTAGCTACGAAAGATTCGCGCAGGGATTTCATATCCGCTGCTGCGCGGACGAGCATACCGCGGAGCTTCGCCTGCCGCTTATCGGTCAGCAAGGTAGCCAGGCTGTCCGCTTGTTTTTCCATTTGCGCCAATGCGGCATACACATATGCCAGCCGTTCCGACAAGGCATACAGCTTTAGGGTGGTTTCCCGCTGCCACGTTCTTTCTTCCTGGGTATAAGGGGCCAGGGTATCATACACGAGCGTGAAGCTCGTTCGGTATTCCGACTTATCCTTTATCACTTTTACCTCGTAGGTGCCGGCTTCCAGGTTGGGACCGAAAAGGCTGCCACCGATAGCTTGCATATTGCGGGTAGGGGCTGATTTAGGGCGCTCCATCGTCGTAGGCATTTCCACGATATTGATACCTGCACTTTTGCCGGCGGGCAGTACCTTGAGCAACTGGCTATCTTTCCATACTTCGATCTGCATTTTTCCAAATGTATGGCGCTTGCTCATGTAGTAGCGAATTTGAGCAGCTGCCGGAGGGTTGGGTCCTACGAAGTTGCCGGAACCACCAAACCAGCCCGCGCCGGAACCCGGGTCACGCAAGGTGACTGGTGCGGATTGAAAAAAGTGAAACGATTTTTTCAGCACCTCGGCATCGAGCTGACGCAAGGGCGTAATATCATCGATAATCGCGATACCTCTGCCATGGGTAGCGAGTACTAAGGCGTGATCGCGCGGATGAATAACCATATCATGTACAGCTACCTGTGGCAGGTTTGCCGAAAACCTACCCCAGTTACTACCCCCATCCACTGAAATGAATAAGCCGCGTTCGGTGCCTGCAAACAGGAGATTTGGATTGACCAGGTCTTCCCGGATAGTGAACGCATAGCCTTGTATTTGCGATGTAGATACTGCCTGCCAGGTTTGTCCCAGGTCGCTTGTTCGGAATAAATACACCAAGGTATCCCCGCTGCGATGGCCGTCGAAAGCGACGTACGCGGTGCGCGCATCAAAATGCCCGGCTTCGATATACGACACCCAGGTACCGGCGGGAAGGCCGGGCACGTTTTTCACGACGTTGCTCCAGGTTGTTCCTCCGTCGGAGCTAACCTGAAGATGGCCGTCGTCGGTTCCGGCCCAGATTATTTTGGCGTCAACAGGGGATTCGGCGATTGCGTAGATAGTACAGTGATTCTCCGCCCCTGAGTTGTCGATGCTCAGACCACCAGATTCTTTTTGCCTCAATTTCTTGGGGTCGTTGGTAGTTAAATCCGGAGAAATACGCGTCCAGGTATCCCCCATATCATCACTTCGGAAGAGGTACTGCGCCCCGAAATACATGCGATTGGGATTGCTTGGACTGAGGTGTACCGGAGCATTCCAGTTGAATCGAAACCCAGGCTCACCTGGATCAGGGATGGGTCGAATTTCTTTTGCCATACCCGTTTTCTTGCTGAATCGAACCAAGTTCCCTCCCTGGTACTCGCTGAACACCACGTCGGACTGCTGTGGATGGGGAAAAGACCAGAACCCGTCGCCACCAAACGTAGGTTTCCAGTCGGCAATACCGATACCTCCCGATTTTTGAGACGGTGCATACCAGGAGCCATTGTCTTGTAGGCCTCCATAAACGTTGTACGGGATTTCATTATCCGTACTCACGTGATAAAACTGACCGACCGGTAGGTTCATGAACATTTTGAATGAGTAGCCCCGGTCGAACGATTCATAGACCCCCCCATCGGTGCCAATCAGCAAGTGGCGGGTGTTGTTGGGATCAATCCACATGGTATGGACATCCGAATGGACACTTCCATCCATCGGACGAAACGACTTCCCTCTATTTTCAGTAATCACTAAGGAAAGTCCTGCTTTAAGGGCTATACTATCGTTTTTTGGATCCACCACGATATTTGAAAAATAGAAAGGCCGTACCGTGGTATTGAACTCCGCACTCACTTTGCTCCAGGAGGCGCCGGCATCGGACGAGAGGTAAAGACCTTTCCCTTCCTTGCTTTTGCACTCTACGCTCAAATAAACCAGGGATCCGTTGGAGGGAGCGACGGCCACGGCCATTCGGCCGAGGGTTTCTTTGGGGAGCCCATTTTGAATCAGGCTCCAGTGCGCGCCACCGTCGGTAGTTTTATACAATCCACTTTTCCCGCTCAGCCCCGAGTCGAAGAAATCGGGATATCGTTGATGGCTCCACATGGTGGCGTATAGTATATCGGGGTTAGTGGGGTCAATATCGAGGTCAGCGCCTCCGGTATGTTCATCGAGGTATAGGATTTTTTGCCAGGACTTACCCCCATCTGTCGTTTTGTACACCCCTCGATCGGGATGAGCATCCCAGAGATGTCCCTGGGCAGCCACATAAACGATATCCGGATTGGAAGGATGGATAAGGATATCGCTGATGCGCTCGGTGGTAGTCAGGCCGAGGTGCTCCCAGGTTTTCCCGCCATTTACCGTGCGATATACCCCGTTGCCGGGGGAGACGCTGTTGCGCACCCACGGTTCTCCGGTACCTACCCAAACCGTATCCGGGTGCTGCTGATCGATCACTATCTTGCCTATTGCCTGCACATGCTCATCAAATACCGGCGCAAAGGAAGCTCCACCGCTATTCGTTTTCCACACACCCCCTCCGGCGGTACCTACGTAGATAATTTCCGGACGACGGTGCACGGCATCAATACTTGCGATGCGTCCGCTGGTAGTAGCCGGTCCAATCTGACGGGCACGTAGATTGCCGAGCAGCGTTTCGACAGGCACCTGTGCCTGTATTCCGCTGAGGTAGAAAAAACAACACAGCAAAAACAAATACTTCATAGCTATATAATTAAGCGCTGCTCAAAAAGTAGCGTAGTGGATTAAAAAAAACGGGCTGTCGGAAAAGTATTCCGCCGCATTCGGCGGCGTTTTAAAAAAAAATATTCTTTGGCGACGAATGCCGCCAAAGAACTTGCGGGACCACCCCATTTGAGACAGCCCCATATCTTCTGGCAATAATCAGCTACTGCCCGCTGTATTTATTTTTTGGGAAAGGCGAAAGAAGTCTCCGGAATCGCTACGTTGAATTTCATTTCCTTGACCGTAACCTTCTGCAAGGATTGGCCAGCCAGTTTGGCTTCGATGAAAAATGGAACCATGACGCCGTCCACTTCCTGATAATCGCTCATGAATGTTTCTACAAACTGACCGGCAGCAGGACCCGTTTTGACGGCAGTGCGCGTCATAATCGGAGCCATTGATTCGGCATCGATAAAATGGTATTCTACGGTACCATCCTTTTTAGTCAGCTTGATTTTATGGCAGCTCGTACCCTCAATGGTTTCTTTTCCATCCAATACGGCAGAGGAACCCCGGCTTTCATAATCCAGTAAGGCGTTTTGAAACTCCTGTGTTTTGAGGCTTTCCGCTGCATCATCCGGCATAACCTGTGGGTCTGGACCACCTTGCAGCGGGTTAATCATCCACGCAGTAGTACCATCGTATGCCTGCACGATGTTCTGGCCCAACACACTGATTTCCAAGCGCATTTTATTGGGCTTGGCATTGATAATAGTAGCTGGAAATTCCATCCCCTGCATAGCCAGGGTGGCTACTGCCCGTGAGTTTTCGAAGGAGCGCCATTTCTCTACGCCACCTTGTACCTCCAGCGATTGTGCGATAATCTCAGCCGCTGTCTGAGCCGATGCGGCCAGGGCACCGAAAATAAGCACGAAAGCAATCGAAAATCTGATTTTCATATTCAGGACTTTTTGTTAACAAACGGAACAAAAGTAGCGAATGACCGCTGAACCGACCGTGATTTTCGATTAAAAGCCTCCAAATACAGAGGAAATCGGTAAATTGGGGGAAAGCCTAATTCGGTGCAGATGGGACCCTCTTGGATACAGCACAATCAATACATCGGCGGCAACGAAGTACAACTGCTTCGTAGTGGCAGGCCCTTTTTTGAGGCGGTACATGCATGTATTCAGAAAGCCACCCAAACCTTGCACGTGCAGATGTACATCCTGTCTGCCGATGAGACCGGCCAGCAAGTGCTCCGGTTGCTCCTAGCAGCGGCTGCCAGCGGAGTACGCGTATATATTCTGGCAGATGCCTATGGCTCCCTTTACCTCGACAAAAGCTGGCGGGAAACCCTGCAGCAAGCCGGCGTACAGTTCCGTTTTTTTGGAAATGCGTTTTGGCAAAAACGAAGTATTGGCCGACGGTTACATCATAAAATAATCGTGGCCGACAACCGGGAGTTCATCCTGGGCGGGCTCAATATTGCCAATCGCTACAACGACTTGCCCGGGATGCCGGCGTGGCTGGATTACGCCGTATGGGTCCGCGGTCCGATTGCCCAGCACGCCCAGCTCCGATGTACCCAACTTTGGAATAAAAAAAGATGGCCCCGGCTCCGGGCACGGCAAGAGCCAAATCCAACCCCCGTTCTCGTTCGGCTCAGCGCCAACGACTGGCTGCGGGGGAATCATGAAATCAACGAACGCCTTCGCCAGGCCATCCGACATGCGCATCAGGAGGTACTCATAGCTGCTGCTTACTTTGTGCCGACAGGCCGCATACTCTACGAGCTAAAAAAAGCAGCTCGCCGAGGGGTATCCGTTCGGCTACTTTTTGGAAAATACTCCGATGTAGGACTTGCCCTGCACGCCACCCGATTTTTATACGACCTCCTTTTCCGAAGTGGGATGCAGGTATATGAATTTCAGAAAGGCGTCCTCCACGCCAAAGTGCTGCTGGTGGATAGTCAGTGGGCTTCGATCGGATCTTATAATCTCAACTACCTGAGCGCCTTTGAAAGTCTCGAGCTCAACATAGATATAGCCGACGCGTCTTTTGGCAAGCAGCTCCGGCTGGAGCTGGAATCCGTAATCGAACGGGATTCGGAAAAAATTAACCCGGTAGATTATTTCCAAAAGCTGCGCGTTGGCGACCGGATAGTCAATAGCTTCTCTTTTGTACTAATCTGGGTTATCACCGGCCTCCTGGTATTCTTGCACCGCCGCACCGAACGCCCTGGCTAAACACCCTCCCCACCCCATCGCTGAATAGACAAACAGCCCTATGCTATAACCAATCGCCTGTGTGTATGAAACTTTTTTCTCGACCTCAACCTGTAGCGGCTCATATAGTAGAAGCGCCCCATGCCCAATCATCGGAAGCGGTGATAGCACAGCTTCACAGCCATCCGGAAACTGGGCTGAGCACCGTGGAAGCCCGCCAAAGAGCCGGGCTGTACGGAAAAAACGAGCTGACACAGCACCTGCCACGCAAAACCTGGCTCATTTTTCTGGAACAGTTTACAGACCCCGTCATACTGGTTCTCGGGGCAGCGATGGCGCTGGCATTTTTATTTGAAGAAGCCCTGGATGGTATAGCCGTATTGCTCGTGATTCTGATTTCAGCTACCATCGGTTTTTTCATGGAATGGCAAGCCGTTCGATCCATGGAAGCACTCCGAAAAATCGCCCAAACTAAGTCCACCGTATGTCGGGATGGACTTGAAAAAGACCTCGTATCGAGATACCTCGTACCTGGCGATATCCTCATTCTGCGCGCAGGAGACGCCGTTAGTGCCGATGCCCGGGTGCTCCATAGCGAAAACTTAAGCGCCAACGAATCTGCCCTAACTGGAGAAAGCGCACCCGTAGAAAAGCAACGTACGGCCCTCCCCATTTCCACCCTACTGGCCGACCGAAACAACATGGTATTCAAGGGGACTATTATTACCAGAGGAAGTGGGCGCGCCATTGTAACCGGCATAGCCGACCATACGGAGCTTGGTCGGGTGCACCACCTTACCCAGGCTACCACCAAAGCGCGGGCACCTATTGACAAAAAGCTGCGTCAGCTCACTACCAGGCTCATTCAGCTCACCCTCTTCATCACGGTATTGATTATCCTGCTGGGATGGTTGCGGGGCAACCCGCTGATTCCACTTTTGAAAACAGGTATCGCCCTCGCTGTAGCAGCTATACCTGAAGGGCTGCCCATTGTGGTCACGATCGCCCTTGCGCGCGGTATGCTTCGGCTGACCAAAAAACAGGTAGTGATAAAAAAAATGGACGCTGTTCAGACCCTGGGAGAAGTCAGTATTATTTGTACAGATAAAACGGGTACCCTCACAGAAAACGAGATGGCGGTACACACCCTGCTCCTACCGGACACTAGCATGGAAGTACGGGAAATGGACGACGCAGCCATGACAGATGCCTGGGCCTCTTCCCCTGCCCTGCGCAAACTGACAGAAGCAGGGATACTTTGTAGCAATGCAGGAGAAAGTACCCACATTCGACCATCCGATCCGGTAGAGATGGCTTTCCTCCCCTTCGCCCAAAAGGTAGGACAATCCCCGGAACACCTACGTCGGCAATACCCCGAGCTATTGGAATCGCCTTTTGATACCACTACCAAACGGATGGCTACCTTGCACCGTGCTCCCGAGGGATACCTCGTTTATGCTAAGGGAGCACTCGAACACCTGATTCCCCAATGTACCCAGGTATTGTCGCCCAACGGCGTACCCATTCCATTTTCCAACCAGGACGAATGGATGGCGCGAGCCGAACGACTAGCTGCTCAGGGGCTGCGGATACTGGGGTATGCTTATTCGCTCACGCAGGACATGCCCGCTGCGCATGACTTATACCAAGAACTCGTGTTCGTTGGAGTCGCTGCTTTTCTGGATCCCCCCAGAGCGGATGTCAATCAGGCCATAGCAAGTTACCGAAAAGCCGGCATAGAGGTGGTTATGATTACAGGAGACCACCCGGGCACCGCCCGGAAAATAGCAGAAGAAACGGGCCTGATTGCGGTGGGGGCGCCCGATGAGGTAGTGCTGCGAGGTCAGGATATCCCTTCTGTATTTCCCGTATCGGCGACCCAACAGGCTATCCTGGATAAGGCCCGGGTATTTGCGCGCGTTAGTCCCGAACAAAAACTATGGCTAATCGATTATTATCAACGCCAGCACCAAGTGGTGGGTATGACCGGCGATGGCGTAAATGACGCACCGGCTTTGAAAAAGGCCGATATTGGAATCGCCATGGGTATCCGTGGTACGGAAGCCGCCCAGGAAACAGCTGACCTGATTCTGGAAGACGACAAATTTGCATCTATAGCCTTAGCGATACAGCAAGGTCGGGCGATATTTGAAAAAATACGCCAGTTTGTCGTCTACCTCCTGTCGAGTAACCTCGCGGAAATCCTTTCGGTAACAGCCGCTACCCTTTCTAATATCCCCGTCCCCTTGCTGCCGCTGCAAATATTATTTCTCAACCTCGTAACCGATGTGTTTCCGGCATTAGCTATCGGAATGGGGGAAGGGGGAAAAGACCTCATGGAGCAGCCCCCTCGGCCAGCCGGGCACCCTATTATGACTAAGGCACATTGGAGAGATACGCTTTTATACGGAATGAGTATTTCGCTGAGTATTCTCGGAATCAGCCTGTTTGCCTGGAAAGGGCTGCAACTCCCTGCAGCGGTCGTGAATAATATGGCGTTTTATACCCTGGTGCTGGCTCAGTTGCTCAATGTGCTCAACCTACCGGCACGGGGAGAGTCATTCTTCCGGAACGAAATAACCACCAACCGATGGGTGTGGGGCGCATTGGCGCTCTCTACGGCTATCACCTTGGGCGCTTACCTCGTACCCGCTTCCAGGCATGCCCTCGACCTGTTGCCCCTCCAGTGGTCACAGATTGGCTGGGTAATCCTGTTTGGATTGGGGTCCTTGCTCATAGCACAGATACTAAAGTCCGTATTCCACAACCAGGCTTGAAGAAAGGAATCCTTTTCGGAAAAAAGAAAAAGCCTGAAGCGCTTTCGAACTTCAGGCTTTATTAGTGGCGGCGGCAGGACTTGAACCTACGACCTTCGGGTTATGAGCCCGACGAGCTACCAACTGCTCCACGCCGCGATTTTTAGTGGCACAAATATAGAACCATTATTTGAATTGCGCAATAGGTGTTGAAAAAAATTATTTTACAAGCGCCTGGATAAAATCATAAGCATGTGCCGTCGTATAAGGATGCGGGAAATAATCGCGGACATTATCCCAGATTTTTCGATTATTGGCCAGGTCGGAAAGACGGGGACCATCTGATAATGCCAAGCGATTGAGGTACACAGACTGCTTTCCTTCCAACTCCCTCTCCGATTTCCAAAGCGAAAATGCATCCATACTTTTCAGTTTACTGATGACCTGATTGTTCCCATTTTTTTGCGCGCGGCTCCAATCAGCGATTTTTTGCCCTTTTCGACGGACGACCTTAATATAGTACATTTTATGCATAACCTGCTGACCGTTTTCTTCGAAGGGTGCTGGCATCCCGGCCATTTGCCATCAAGGGACAATAAAACCCCTACAATGATTTTCAAGGTGGTCGCCATTTCGAATACACAAAACTTATAGAAGCCGGTATATATTTGCGGAAAATTACCCGAAGCATGCAGGATATCATCCATGTAACCGCAATAGACAGAGAGGGACAGGAGCACCTCCTCGAAGCGCCTACCGACATGAACATGAACATCATGGAATTATGCAAGAGCTACGAATTACCCGTACTCGGCACTTGCGGTGGAATGGCGCTTTGCTCAACCTGTCATATATACGTACTCAGCGACCATGCCCTACCCAACATGAATACCGATGAAGAGAACATACTCGACCAGGCCTTTTTCGTAAATGAACAGTCGCGCCTCGGCTGTCAGATTCAGCTACATGAATCCATGGACGGGCTGGTATTTAAACTGGCGCCGGAAGCAGAAGAGTAGCCCGATGTATGGGCTTTTGCCCGGGTGAAAAGAAAAAATGAAGTCCTGTAAAAAGAAAAAAAGCTGTCTCGTAAGTCCTTTGGCGGCGTATGCCGCCAAAGGATATGCTTTTAAAATGCCTCTTCTCTTTTTACAGTTGACTGCTACGGCCTATCTTTTACAAAAGACCCGATAAACTTACGGTTGCACTATCAGCGCCTGGGTATGGCGGAATGAATTACCATAGAACAACAGTTGATACGGTCCGGCTGGCAGTGCGGACAAATCCAGGATAGTTTGCAGGCTAGCTGTTTTGCCAAAAGTCCGATATTGGAGCTTTCTTCCCAACATATCCACTACAAAAAGCCGGACTTCATCTGGCTCGGGAAGTTCGAGATGGAGCCAGGTCTGTCCATTAGTGGGGTTGGGGGCAATTTGCAGGTTTCCGCCCATTTCGGCGATTGATTTCAAGCTGGTTACGGTGGTTACGCCTATCGTTTTGAACGCGACATCGGAGCAGGTGGAGCTGGTCGAAGCCGACAGGATAATCAGGTATTTGCCGGGTTTATCGTATGTATGCGTTGGGTTTACTGCCGCACTGGTATTCCCGTCGCCCAGGTTCCAGGTAAACTGGGTAGCCGCTACGGATTTATTTTCAAAAAGCACATTCGCTACCCCATTTGAGAGCAGCACGCTATCCGGAGCTGTAAAATCCGCCTTTACCCCTGTTGTCATTTCATCTACCGGGATCCGCACCGGAAGCCGGCCACAGGGATAGTTGTATTCCACTTCCCAATCGTAATAATAGGAATAAACAGAGGCATCGACACTGGCGGAGCTGTGAATGGACAATACACTGGGGATAGTATAAGGGAAGCTGGTTCCCGACTTGCTCACATACAATTCCTTTCCCACGGAATAATCGATCATATAACCTTCCCCCGGCTCGATGGAGAAGTCCAACGTAATGCGATTGGCCCCTACCTTGGGCACATTGACGAGGCGTTGCTGGATAGAGCCATCTGGTCGGCGCAGGCGAATGTTGCGCGGGCCGGCGGCAGCTACGTACACCAGCACCGATTTGAGGGTGAAAGGTGCGTAGCAGTCGAATAGCAGGCCACCAGTAGTTGAATCTGCGAGTGCAGTCACTCCACCGGTATTATCGGACTTTCCGGCTTTTTCCAGAAAGCGGAGTTCCGCATAAAGGGTAGTATCTGTAAGTAATGGGCCTGTGTAAAAAGAAAGACCTTGTGCCAGGGCAGTTCCTCCATCCACTTTATTGTACCAGCGGAGGGTTCCGTTGCCGGTATAGGTAGAGGTAATCAGGTTGCGCCCACCGGCACAAATGGTGGCACTGGCCAGTGCCACGGGTGGGAGCATAGGTTGTGGGGTCACCACCGCTTTGCGTTTGAGTTGGTTATTCAGCGGGCGATCATCTGTTTTGCCGTTGGGTCGCTTCAGTTCCACCTCTATCGTGTACCCCCCAAATCCGGATGGAAATTCGGGGACCATATAAGATGCCGTAGCACCCGGTACCAGGTTGCCCGTCCAGGTAGTCGAAAAAATCGGTGTGCTACTGAACTCCCTTCGGATTTCGATATCTACGGACCGCAGCACCTCCGTTCCCTCGTTTCGGAACGTCACTTCCAGATAAACCCGCCCCCCGCAGTTTAAGAGGCGCGGGGAAGAGTGCAAATTCGCCACATCCGCCACGGAAGGAGTCGGGGGGGTAGGCGTATTCCCCTTTGAAACCAGGTATTGATAAGCAGCCAGGATATCGATCAGCCCTTTACCGGAGTCATTATCCTCTCCGGGGGCTCCAAGGTCTTTAGCGCTGTGATAGAGAGCGCGGGCAAGTTCGCGGCCAGGCAGCCCGGGAAAAGCTTCTTTCAGCAACAAAATAGCGCCGGCTACATAAGGAGCAGCAAAGGACGTTCCGTTTACGTACTCATACGCTATCCGGCCGGTGGTGGCCACCCGTACGTTCACCCCTGGTGCCGATACTTCCGGTTTGATATCATAGCCCGGATTGAGCAGGTTGGAACAGAGGGAAGGTCCTCGGCCTGAGAAATCGGCCATCACCCCCGAGTTGCCGTTGACTGCACCTACCGAAAACGGCGTCACATCATTGATACTGATAGCCGCCTGCAAGTTGACGGAAGAAGCCGAAGGCCCGTCGTTTCCTGCGGCAAACACCACCGCAATACCCACGGCATCCAACGCGCGAAACAGCTCTGGCCACACTTGAGAGCATTCCACCGTAGAGGACAGCTTCCGCCCATAGGAATTATTGATCACGTCCGGCATGTCCGAAGTCGTTGAAATATTTCCATCCGGGTTGAGTGCCCATTGAAGGACATAGGAAACATCGCGCACGGTGCCTTTATATTCACAAAAATCGCCCGAATCGATACTGCGGAGGTTGCTAAAGGGGGCTCCCATCCATTTCGCGTTGAAAGCAACGCCAATCGTATCTTTGGTGAGGGGATCCATTCCAACCGCGGCACTGGCAACCCCTGTTCCATGCGAATCACAGTAATCGGAGAGTGCTGTACTCAGATAGGTACTCGTTTGAGGGGCATAGTTGTAGGCAAACTGGTTGCGCAGCGCTGGGTGTTCGGCATCCTGTCCGCTGTCCACAATTAGTATTTTACGACCGTAGCCGGTATAGCCCAGTGCCCACATTCCAGGTGCATTCATGGTGGTGAGACCGGGCTCCCTTCCATTGGGCAATACAAAGGGAGCGGAAGCAACGGCTTGTGTGCGCTCCACTTCCAGCTCTTCGTTCTTTTCAATCCAGGCCACCTCCGGCCGTTGGCTCAGGTCGGCAATCACCGCGCGGGTAGCCCGCACGAACAACATATTGGTTATCCAAAACGAAACCAGTTGCTCCTGGTCCACCCCTGGCTGAGCGCGCAGCCAGTTCTGCAATGGTTCCTGCGTAGTGCGCGCTTTGCGTTCCAATGCCTGCAGCATTTCCGACACCCGACCTGGCGAAGGCATGCGGGCACGAAGGTCTGACGATACGAAAGACTCCAAGGAAACGCGGTCTTTCATCAGTACAAATACCTCGTGGTAGGCATCCGGCGGTGCCTGCTCCAGTTCCCGAAGCAGACCGGCGTCCATCGACCCGGCATCAATAGATTGAGCAAACAGGCCAGGGCTGAAGGGAGACAACCCCATACCACCCCAGAGGGCTGCATAAAAAAACACTCGTTTGACAAACAATGACATGGTTTTTTATTTACCGGTTTCGCAAGATGTTGAACAGCTCGGCTTGTCTTTTCAGATTGCGGCAAGCCAGCATTGGGATACCCCTGCCACGCATTGACAAAGTCCAATACGGCTTTAATTGGTTAAGCGATTTATCAAAATTCTGTAATCATCGAACGGAGATTCATGCTGGTAAAGTTCAAGCAGCTCCAACAGGTTTTCTTCCGCGTAGTGCGCTTCCAGTGCCTGCTGGGTTTGTTTACAACGAACCTCGATTTGACCCGCTTCCAATTGATCCATCCGCCAACGCAGCGTTGCTTCCATGCGGCGAACGATGCGTTCCAGCACCGCCTGGTGATCGACATCCGGTGCAATAGGATGAACCTCCTGAAATGCCTTTTTGTTGCGAGCCAGCATTTTCGCCTGCTCCAAAATGAAATAACCCGTATGCACTACCCGTTCGGGCTGATTTAGCAACAACGCATACAAAGCTAGCTGAAGGTCTGATTCGGAGCGAATCAGACCGTGGCGGAACGTAGCTCCACCCCATTTTAGGTCGATGACCGCCAGCTCGTCGGCGCGTTCCAGTACCAAGTCGGCGCGGGCTTTCAACTGCAGACGACCCAGCGTACCTTCCAGGCTATGCTCGGTGGCGAGTATGCGCCATCCGTTTTGTTGCAGCATAGTCACAAACACCACCGCCGCCTTTTTGACGCGCCGAATGAGTCGAACCCGCTCAGGCTCCCTTCCGTAGAGTAGGAGAATGGCTCCTTCTTTCGCCAGCAGCTCTCCGGATATCTCATCAATGAACGCCTCAATATCGGCAGCCTGCCAACGATGGACATCCGCCTGCGCGAGCAGCAGCTCAAACATTCGGTGCGCCAGATTACCCGACAGCGTTCGTTCATCCACGATGCCCAATATAGGCGATTTGCGGAGCTTGAGTTGGTATTGGAAGACCCACTTGTACGGAAAATACAGCAAGCTCTCCAGGCTGGAGAAGGTCTCCGTGTCGCGCACCTGAAGTTTTATGTTGGCAGGAGCATGAATAAACACAGGTGGCTGACCCAATACCCGCGATGCGAGCGGCGCATACGTGGGCCAGGGGTGCCGTAGCTCCAGGCCTTCTTCGAGGCGGCACCGAATACAGCTTAAGTTTGAGAATCCCGCTTCCAGGTCGCCCAACAGCGGATGTGCCTGTACTTCTTTTCCCTCGACGACCTTTGGTATGAGCAGACACAGCTGATGGGTGGTGCGCCATACAGGCTGAGCGCGCTGCCAGACTACCCGTTGATTTTGCAAGTCCGGGGTATCGAGCGATACACCTTTCGAATACAACCAGGAGCGTTCGTGTTTCGACCAACGGGAAAAGAAATAATCTGGCTCTGCCTGGGAAAAATTCCACCAAATCAACGCTGGGACAGAAGGGTACACGGCACCTGGTTGCTGGATAACCTGCCCGCTACCTGCTTCCTGAGGACGCAACTGCAAGGGTGCAGGTTCGAAAATGGTACGCACAATCCGCTCGAGCTGCAATCGGCTGAGCTGCTGTTCCGGTAATGCCTCGAGCAGTTCCACTATCCGCCTGGCCTGGATATTCAGGATCCCCAGTGACGTATTGCCCTCCCCCTGCCGAACCAGTCCTTCTGCCCAGGCACTTACAAATCGGAACAACGCCAAGGCCTCCGATTTGGGTGCCATGCCGTTGCTGTCGAAGCGCGCGCGTTCAAACCAAAACTGGTACGAAGCGCGGGCTTCCTGTATCGGACGACCTGCGTCTTCCAGCTCGCGGAAATATTTCCCCAGCATCTGCTGCCAGGAATCGCTGAACACGCCGGGCGTTTGTGCCATTTGCAACGCGATGCGGGAAGCCAATTCTTCGTCCATTGGCTTCAACGCCAGCGAAACGAACTCCAACGCCTTGTATAAATCCAGTGGTTCCCAGAGAAAAGTCGGCACCAATTTGAGCACCTGCAAGGCGGGGCGGGCTAAAGATACCGTCTGCAAGCCCAGACTTGGAAGCCCTTCGCGCACCAGCGCATCATCTAGCAGACGCGAAGCCCCCTGCAATAAAAAGGCGGGCAGCTGCTTCGATTGCAGTCGCAGCCAGGCAGCCGTGAAAGCCGCCAAATCCGAATCACTTTTCCCTTCGATGAGGAGCAACGAGCCATCGGCTCGAAGTTCCATTTTATTCCCTCCCGAACCCTTTCGGAGCAACTCCTGGAATTTTCCTAAATCGGAATCCGGAGCAGCACCCGATTCGGGCAGCCTGCCGTATTCCACCACTACCCCTCCGGTGCGGAGCCGTTCGAACATACGCACCCAGGCGGGGGGCAACCATTCTTTTGGCTCCAAAACATTCAGCCGGACAATGGGATGAATCCGCGAAGCTAATGCCTCATATACGCGAACGAACCGATCGGCCATCCCCGGCAGGTGCGCATGCGGGTCGAACCGAATCCGCTGAAGCACACGCAACCGCGCAGGCGTATCGGCATCCAGCTGAAAATCCCATCCAGCCATCCACAACTCATCCCGCCGGGATAGCAATTCGGCAGCCACCGCAAACGGATCGGCATGGAAAGAATCGGCGTAGAAGGAATCGGGAAATACAGATACATCTGCTTGCAACAGCTGGCGAAACTGCTCAATACGCAGGTAGTCGAGCTCCTCCGTATAGCGAGGTAGCCCTAAATACCCTTCGAATAAATCCAGGAAACGCAGCGGACCAACATAATCCGCCCCCTGCTCAGCGATTCCGGACGGAAGTGCTGCCGAACGATCAAAACTCAAGCCAAACGTTAGTCGCATATATGGGATTCAAGGGGAACTTCATCAACCAAAACCGCCCGTTTCTTTTTGGAGCTTCTGGATTTGCGTATCCCAATAACGGCGGATATCCTTTTCCTCATTGGCATCACAAAAGTCCGTTAATTCCAGCACCGTTTCTCCCGTAACCGGAGACTCCTGAATACGGAACTCAAAAAATTCTGCCGGATTATCCGCATCTACCCACCGAAACCGAAGCTTCTCCTCCTCGACGTCCTCAACCAGCTCCGCATCTTCGTCCATGCCGCTCCAGGAAAACGTATAGACCGTGCCATTGATATCCACCTCATCGCAGAACCAACGAACCAGGCAAGCAGGAGTGGTCAGGAATTGATATAGGATTGCGGGGGAAGCCCGAAAGATATATTCCATGGTAATCCTGACTCGTTTCATAGGCTTGTCTTAAAACGGCTTGGTAGCGCCGAAGGGTTAAAGGCTTCCTAAAGGTCCTTTCTACAGCCCTAACAGACTGTAATCTTAGGTTTTCCTCTAAAAAACGGCTAAATTATTGTTGTCTTTGGCGCAATAAAAAATAAAAAACCGAAATATCCAAACGGGATATTTTTTTTGCGCCCGGCGCGCGCCCGTCTGGGAATCCATCACGAAAAAAATACCCGCTATACATACCCGTTTTTTGGGAATACGCCGCGGACACCAAGCGCAGCGAAGTCCTTCCGACAGGCTCCACCACCCTGTTTGCTGCGAAAAAAAAGATGGCATGGTTCGGCAAGTCGGCGATATTTTCTACCACCAAACAAATGACATACACGCTTCCAAGGCAGGCTATCGACCCTTGTAGCTATACCGATTAAGATACAGTCTCTCCAAACATGAAACTTTTTCAGTTTATAAGCCCTTATATACTTGACAGAACAGTAAATATCTGGTACTTTTGACCGCTAAAGCCCACCTAGCTCTGCTTTTCGTTCCCATGAATCTGTCTGTATTTAAAGAAAAAATGCTTTAAATACCCGTTTTCATTGAAAAAATTGAAACATATCAAATATTATCCTGCAATCATTGCAAATCAGAAAAACGCAGCGAAAAACAGCTTTTGAATGAGACAGCTAAAGATTACCAAATCCATTACTAACCGGGAAAGCCAGTCCCTGGAAAAGTATCTTCAGGAAATTGGCAAAGTGGATTTGCTTACACCAGAAGAAGAAGTAGAACTAGCCAAGCGGATTAAACAGGGCGACCAAGCCGCTCTCGAAAAGCTTACCAAGGCCAACCTTCGCTTTGTAGTATCGGTGGCCAAACAGTATCAGAACCAGGGGTTATCTCTAAGTGACTTAATCAATGAGGGGAATCTTGGTCTTATCAAAGCTGCCCAGCGCTTCGATGAGACGCGCGGGTTTAAATTCATCTCCTACGCGGTGTGGTGGATTCGCCAGTCTATCCTTCAGGCATTAGCTGAGCAGTCCCGCATTGTTCGTCTCCCGCTCAATAAAGTTGGCTCGCTCAATAAAATCAACAAAGCGTTTTCTGAACTGGAGCAGGAATTTGAACGGGAGCCTTCTCCGGAGGAGCTGGCAGAGCTGCTGGAGATTCCTACAGAAGAGGTAGAAACTACCCTTGGGGTTGCAGCCCGTCACGTATCTATGGACGCCCCTTTCGTCGAAGGGGAAGATAATTCCCTGCTCGACGTACTGGAAAACAACTCCACACCGGGCACCGACCAGGAGCTCGATTACAACGAGTCGCTGCGCAGGGAAATTGAACGCTCTCTCAGCACGCTCACCGACCGGCAGTGCGATGTGATTAAGCTATATTTTGGTATCGGCGTGGAACACCCCATGTCGCTGGAGGATATCGGCGAAAAATTTGGCCTCACGCGAGAACGAGTTCGACAAATCAAAGACAAAGCTATCAACAAGCTCCGTTCCGCCAACCGGAGCAAACTGCTCAAAAATTACCTCGGCGCCTGATTCGCGTGCCTGTGCGCACCGCGTATTCATATTCCAAACCCAGCAGGAGCCACATTAAAAGGTTTCCAGCGCTGGTATAAAAAGAAAATTCTTCGCTGTCGGCGAAGAATTTTCTTTTTAAGGGGAATCGCCCTACAGGCCATTAGTTATTGATACCGTTGTGTTTTGTTGCCATGAGCTACGCCCACCCACCCCATCGCTTTTTTGTGTATGTCGGAGGGGTTGCCTTGCACGATGGGTGTTCATGGCCGAAGTTACCCATCGCACGATCGAACGACGGTCGTTCAGACGCTTTCTTCCAGATGTATATGCGCTTCTCCTTCCTGCAGTATTTCCAATGGCCGATTCAGGCTTTCCTGAAGGGAGATGAAGGTCTCGGTGCGCTGGATTCCAGGAATACGCTGGATTTTATCGTGCAGTACGTCGCGCAGGTGGCGGGTATCCCGACAAATAATCCGAATAAAAATACTGTACAATCCGGTTGTATAATACGCTTCCACCACTTCCGGAATTCGGGAAAGCGCCTGTGCTACCTCATCGTACAAGGAGCTTTTATCGAGGTAAATCCCCAGAAAGGCAGTAATATCAAAACCGATTTTTCCGTAATCGATGTCCAGGTTATACCCTTTCACGATACCGGCATCCTCCAGTTTTTTCATACGTACATGAATGGTTCCTCCCGAAACATACAGCCGTTTGGCAATTTCGGTGTAAGGCATTTTGGCGTTGTGCATCAATGCGGAAAGAATTTGGCGGTCGAGCGCGTCAATTTCAATCTCTTTCTCCATAAATTTGGTTAAGGCTAAATTGGGAATGTACTAAAACAATCTGGCAAATTTTTTAAATTAAATCAAAAATAGGGCTAAAAAAACGTATGATTTTACATAAGCAGTGAAAATTTTTAAAAATTATCGTTTGTGCCCGACATAATTTACACCATATTCACCGTGCGAATCCACCAATCATGAATACAAAAACAACGCATCTTCTATCAAGGCCTCAAATCTGGCTTCCCCTTCTCCTTTTCATGGGCATTGCCCTCGGTATCCTCATCGGACATCGTTTATCTTCCGCGCCGACTGCTTCGTCGGAGGCCTACCCCTTGTCGGACTTAGATAGCCATGCCAAAATAGAGGAGCTCCTGCGCTACATCGAAGCGAAATATGTTGATTCTGTAGATCGCGCCGAGGTAGTAGAAGAGGCCATTAGCAGTGTGCTTCGCACCCTCGACCCGCACTCCGCCTATATTCCCGCTGAAGAGCTGCAACAAGTAAACGAGCAACTGGAAGGCGCGTTTGAAGGTATCGGTATAGAGTTTATGCTGCTTCGCGATACACCCGTCGTCATCAGCGCGATACCCGGTGGTCCTGCCCAACGCGCCCATATGCTCGCCGGCGATAAAATTATTTCCATAGACGACACAATAGTTGCCGGAAAACACCTGAGTTCCTCGGATATCGTACACATTCTGAGAGGCAAACAAGGGCAGGGCGTCAAAGTAGGCTTCCAGCGATTTCCTTCCCCTAATATTCGCTATCTTCAGCTAAAAAGAGAAAAAATTCCCCTCCATAGCATCGATGCCGCGTACCGCATCAACGAGCGCACCGCGTACATCCGGATTGCCCGGTTTAGCGCTCAAACTTCCCAGGAATTTCTGAGCGCGCTCGACAAGCTGGCCCCCAAAGACCGTTCGACCGATTTGATTATTGATTTGCGGGGAAACCCCGGAGGATATATGCAACAGGCCGCCAATATATTGAGCCAGTTATTTGAAGAACGCAATAAACTGCTCGTATATACCCAAGGCTATTCCTCTCGCCGCATGGAGTATAAAACCACCGGGCGCGCCTATTATTCTATACGCAACCTGACCGTCCTCATCGACGAAGGAAGTGCATCAGCCAGTGAAATAATAGCAGGAGCCATCCAGGATCAGGACCGCGGCCTGATAATAGGCCGGCGGTCTTTTGGAAAAGGCCTGGTCCAGGAACAGTACCGCCTACGCAACGGAGCCGCACTCCGACTCACCATCGCACGCTATTACACCCCTTTCGGACGGTCTATACAAAAGCCCTATAAAGGAATAGACGATTATGAAATGGAATGGATAGAGCGGCAAAAAAACGGAGAACTCCTTTCCGAAGCTGCGATACCTATCGGCGACTCTACCCGCTACTTTACCTCCCGCGGACGAGTGGTCTATAGCAGCGGAGGAATCATTCCGGATGTGTTTGTTCCTATCGACAGCCAGGAGTTACTGCCCTACTTCCAGGAGCTCGAATTCCTGGTACCCGAATTTACGCTGTCCTTGCTGCAGACCCACCCTGGGCTGTCCAAAGAATATACCGCCGACTCGTTTATCCAGCACTTTACCTTAGCAGACACAGATGCCCGCCATTTTTTTGATTTTGCCCATCAAAGAGGCATCATACTCCAGGCCGAACAAATAGCCGGGGCACGTAATTCCCTGCTCCAACAGATAAAAGCCCAGATTGGCCGAAACCTTTTCGGAGAATCCAACTACTACCAGATTATGAATCAGAAGGATCCCGTTGTTCTAATCGCGTTGAGCAATATGGCCAAACCCAATCCACTGCGCGCGGTAGAAGACGATAAAAAACAAAAACAATAGGGGCCCATTTCGCACCCTATTCTCTATAAAACTCCAGCTCTTCATCCGATCCCAGGCGAACCAGTACCGGCAACTCGCCTACGCTACGGTCTTGCTGCCGGTATTTGACCACATAATCCATCTGTTGGATATGTGCCGAGCTAATCCCTCCAAAGTGCACAGGAACCCGGTCATTCGCATGTAAAATAGGAAGGGTAGCCAGCGGAGTGCCCAGCTTTTCAATAAGATGCTGTACAAAAACATCCAGGCTGACCCGGAACACAACACCGCCTTTCGGATGCCGCAACGGAAATGGAATCTGATCCGCCGTATCCACATAAATAGCGACTGGCCGAATATGGTGCATCAGGAGCGTTTCAATCCGCGGATGTAAGGCCGGTGCCCAGCTTTTCAACATCGCGATATCCTTTACAAGTACCTCCGCTTCTTCCGGTGCATACTCCGGAGCCAGGCTCATTAACCGCTCTACGGACGCAGCAAACGCCACCGATACGGCTGCTACCCATATTGAATCACTGGGCATCAGCACCATGCTGCCCTGACGTAACATATCCGATGCACGTTCCAAATCCGGTTCGAACAACAGACGCTGGCGACTTTGCGCCACTTTCCCTTTGTGTTCCATTCCTCAATAAGACTACCCGGCCTGAAATGCCGTTATGTATGAATATCTGTGTACTATAAAATATTGGTATAAACCAGTATCATGCAGCGAAAACGACCAGTCCGGTTTTATCAGCCAGACAACCTGAATGTTCAAATAAAGACGCACCCTGCGAACAACCAACCCGCTCGGTGTGGTTTAGCTTTGACGGGATTGCTTACGACCCTTCCCCTTTTCGGACAGGGCACTCATCTGTGAATAAAAGTCCAATAACGCTCGTGAAAAAAAATCTATTGCCAGTAGGCCTGTTTTTTTACCTGGGGATATGCATGCCCCCTGTGCAGGCGGCGCACATTATTGGCGGAGAAATAACCTATAAGCGCCTGGGGTACACCAATGGAGACCCGGCAAGCGCTTCGCAGCGCTACCTCTTCACCATGAAAATATATCGGGACTGCCTTTCCCCCGGGTCGAACTTCGATTCCTCTCCGGGAAGCACCGTAACAGCTTCCGTTACCATTTTTGCAGCCGACAAGCCAGGTAAGCCCCTCACGTTTTACATGGCAGCGCCAAAAGTGACCAAAATAAATCCGGATCCAGGCAATAAGTGTGTGGAAATTCCTCAAAACGTATGTGTTGAGGAAGGGGTCTATACCTTTGAAACGGACCTACCCATCATCGATACTTCCTATATTATCAGCTACCAGCGCTGTTGTCGGAACAACACCATAACCAATATCCGAAACCCGGAGCGCTCCGGGGCAACCTATACCGTAGAACTGACCAGCACCGCCCAAAAACTGGGCAACAACAGCGCTACATTTCGTTTTTTTCCCCCGATTGCCCTGTGTACCGGCACCCCATTTGTCGTAGATCATTCCGGTATCGATGCAGAAGGCGATTCGTTGTCGTATAGCCTATGCGGCTCCTTGGTCGGAGGAGGAGAAGACAATACCATCCGCGGCAACCCTTATGGCATCGCACCCGACCCCGACCTCCCTCCCCCGTATGAACTGGTACAGTACGTTACGCCTACCTTTAGTGCCCTGGAACCCCTGGGGAGCAGCGCCGGATTTCGCATCGATTCCAAATCGGGTATTATGCGGGGTACCCCTATGCTCTCCGGCCAGTTCGTCGTAGGTGTTTGTATGGATGAATACCGCAATGGCCAATTACTAACCCGGGTACTTCGGGATTTTCAGTTCAATATCACTCCTTGTACCTCCAATGTAGTGGCTAATCCGGGAACCGACAGCGTGAATACCAGCGGACAGTTTTTGCTTAAAAGCTGTGGAGATACCGCCTTCAAATTTAGCAACAAGAGCACCAAAAAAGACTATATCCAAAGCCAGCTATGGGAATTTGATACCCCATCCGGAAAAATAAGCAGTACGGAATGGGAAGCCACTCTTTCTTTTCCCGGGCCTGGATACTACTCCGGTATCCTCTTGCTAAACCCCAATACCCTTTGCACGGATACAGCGCATATCAACCTGCAGATCCTCCCGCCCGTCCGCACCACATTTTCCATTGAGACAGACACCTGCCAGCACCAGCCGCTCGCATTTGTCCAACAAACCAATACAGGGGGGCGTCCTATCAGCACTTATTCCTGGAATTTTGGGGATGGAAGCGGTACTTCGCGGCAGGCAAATCCAAGCTATGCGTACACCAAAACGGGGAACTACACTATCCGATTAGACGTACAGACGGAAGACGGATGCATGGGTACGACGCAAAAGACCTTGTCCTATTTTCCTCTTCCTTCAGCAGCCCGGATTCAGGCACCCGCCATACTCAACGGTTGTACCCCCTGGCCAGTTTCCTTTTCCGTAGGTCCGCTGGGGGATTTCAAATCGACCTATACCCTCCGCTGGGATCTGGGCGATGGATCGACGGCCAGCGGAGAAGCTATATCGCATATTTACCAACAGCCTGGTACTTTTCCTGTATCCCTTCAACTACGCGCTAGCGGAGGATGCCAGACAACCCTCGCGCTCCCACAACCACTACTCGTTAGCGAAGGTATCTCTGCTGCCTTTACCTATCAGCCGGATATGCCCGATAGCCAGCATTCGCTGGTTCAGTTTCGGGATGCATCGACCAACGCCCAAACTTGGCGCTGGACGTTCGGCAACCTGGGCAGCTCTGCCGAACAGCACCCGTCTTTTCAGTTCCCCCCCTACGGAACTTATCCAGTGACACTTATCGCCGCAACCGCCAATGGGTGTAGCGATACGACCGAGCAGCGCATACTGATTAAATCCAACCTCCAAACCTATTGGCCTACTATCTTCAGTCCCGACGGAGACGGCATCAACGACACCTTCGGGCCGAAGGGGAATTTTCCAGGCGTACAATCATTCCGTCTGCACATCTTTAGCCGCTGGGGTGATTTGGTGTATGAATCGTCCGATTTCAGCGAAGGATGGAACGGCCGCTTCAAAAATATTGGCCAACAAATGCCGGATGGTGTTTATTTTTACCAGGCTACCCTGGATGATGCAGCGGGAAATCCGGTGCCATATCAGGGAACCGTCACCCTTATCCGTTAGTATATGCGATTTTCAATCCTTGGATGGCTTTTGTTGCCGTTGCTCTTTTTGCCCCTGGGCGTCGAAGGACGCCATATCATCGGAGGGAATATCACGTATCGCTGCCTGGGCGGTGGCGACTATGAGTTCACCCTTACCGTGTATCGCGACTGTAACTGCACCGGCTGTGCTACCCTCGACGACGAAGCGTACATTGCTATCTATAAGTGTGGCGGCACGACGAATTGTGCTTCCCTGGGGCAATCGCGGTACATCGCCCGACTGAACGTACCCTTGCAAAGCAAAGCATTTGTAGAACAACCAAAGTATCCCTGCCTGATTCCTCCCAATATCTGCGTAGAACGAGGCATATATACGTTTACGCTGAGCAAATACAATATCCGATTACCCGTTACGGAGGACAGTTACCACATTTCTTACCAGCGTTGCTGCCGCAATGTCACCATCAACAACCTCATCCGACCAGACGACGTTGGAGCAACCTATACGATTGAAATTACTCCGGAGGCACAAAAGAAGTGCAACAACAGCCCCACCTTCAATCAGTTTCCCCCTACGGTGATTTGTGCCGATGCCCCGTTAGCATTCGACCATTCGGCTAAAGACCCCGATGGCGACCAGCTGGTGTACAGTTTTTGTGCCCCTTTACAAGGAGGAGGCCCCGCTCAAAGCGACCCATTTACCTACGGAAGCTGTATAGGAGCCTACCCGAATCCCGCCTGTCCACCCCCTTATGACCCCGTTGCTTTTATACAGCCACTATACAGCCCGGTAGCGCCCATGGCGGGCAACCCGGTTATCAGTATAGACCCCAATACCGGTCTCATAACCGGAACCCCGCGAATACAAGGGCAGTATGTCGTGGGGGTCTGCGTTTCGGAATACGACAAAGTAACCGGCAAACTGCTCAGCAATGTATTTCGGGATTTCCAGTTTAATGTGGCGAATTGCGACCCTACGGTGGTAGCCGATATCAAGGAAACGAAAATTATCGCTGACAAAGAATTTCTCCTAAACTCCTGCGGAATAACAGATGTCAAATTCACCAACGAAAGCTACCAACGGGCATTCATCAATCAGTATGAGTGGGAATTTGACGTAAAAGGGAAGATTATAAGCTCCAAAGAATGGGAACCAACTATTTCCTTTCCCGGAATCGGCAAATACAATGGAAAGCTGGTATTAAACAGAGGTACCTCCTGTAGCGACTCCGCGCGGATTACCGTACAGATTTTTCCGGATATAACCGCCGATTTCGACTACGCGTACGATACCTGTGTCGCAGGACCGGTGAGCTTTCTCGACAAATCAAGAACCGCCAGCGTGCTCAATGCCTGGGAATGGGATTTTGGGGATGGGGCGAAAGGTCAGGGCACTTCCGTCAGTCATATTTACAAAAAGCCAGGCAATATTCCGGTTCGGCTAACAGTGCGTGACACCAACCAGTGCGAAGCCGAGCGCATCCGACAAGTACCTTACTTTCCAGTGCCCGCGTTGCTCGTAATCGCACCCAATACCTTTAAAGGCTGTGTCCCGGGTAGTATTTTTTTCGAAAATCTATCCTTCCCCATTGATGAAACCTACCGGATCCGATGGCGGTTTGGAGATGGCGGAGAAAGCACCCAAATTAGCCCGACCCATATTTATACGACCCCCGGCGTGTACTCCGTAGATCTGGATTTGGTATCGCCCATTGGATGTAAAACAGACACTACCTTCAAAAACCTGATTTCTATTTTCGAAGGGCCGGAGGCAAAATTCACCTATTCACCGACTGAATTGAGCAACCTGAATGCCAAAACCTTTTTCCGGGATCAGTCGGAAAGGGCCGTAAGCAGATACTGGGATTTCGGAACCGGTGATTACTCGCGGGAAATCAGCCCTTCTTATACGTTCCCCGATACCGGACGGTACGAAGTCAGGCTGATAGCAACCCACGCCAGCGGCTGTATGGATACGTTTGTTGAACAAATCGACGTCCGTCCGCTGGTGTCCTATTTTCTGCCCAATGCGTTCACACCCAACGCCGATGCCGTCAATGATACCTACAAAGGAAGCGGCATACTCACCGGTATTCAACAATTCAACTTTCAAATATGGAACCGATGGGGCGCTGAAATTTTTAGCACCCAGGATCCTAGTACCGGGTGGAATGGCCGTATGCAAAACACCGGCCAAGAGGCGCCCCCCGGCGTCTATGTGGTGCTGGCCACCTTCCGTGGCCCCAGAGGAGAACCCCATGAGTATAAAGGCTTTGTAACCTTGATTCGATAATTTTTTTTGTTTTAAAATGAATACTATTTTATTTTCATAAAATCCTTACCTTTGCACGGCTAAAACAGACGCATTACTTTTTAAATAATTTTGCAATGGACGCGATCAAGTACGTGCACGAACAGTTGACCCTAAACCGGGAATTCCCAAATTTCCGCCCCGGTGATAACATCGTGGTAAACTATAAAATCATTGAAGGGGACAAGGAGCGGATTCAGGCTTTCCGCGGGGATGTGATTCAAATCAAAGGAGAAGGCGCTACCAAGACCTTCACCGTACGCAAAATTTCCAACGGCGTAGGTGTTGAACGTATCTTCCCTTATTCTTCGCCCAACATCAGCGAAATACAGTTGCTCAAGCGGGGTAAGGTACGCCGTGCGCGCTTGTTCTATCTCCGTAGCCTCCTAGGCAAGAAGGCTCGTATCAAAGAGAAGAAGACCGCCAAGATATAACTGTCCATAAAAGGGCATAAAGGGCATAAAAAATCCCCTGTGCGGTCTCGCACAGGGGATTTTTTATGCCCTGAAGAAGGGCTTTCTATAGAGCGGTAGCTTTCGGTTGTAAAAACTGCCGTAACCCATCTCTGTGCGTGTTGCATGTATAAAGAGACCGTCCGAAAAGTATTTCGCCATCTTCATTTTAAAAAAATGTCCTTTGGCGGCGAACGCCACCAAAGGACTTACGGGACAGCCCCGTACTTTTTTTAAAGCGATGAATCTATCCGACGAATCGGTTCAACCTACCATTTGACGATACGAACCGACTCTTGCCCATACTTACCGGCGAGACGGAGGATATAAACACCTGGCAGTTGGCTCTCTAGGTTTAGCGCTACTTGATTGGCCCCTGCTGCAGCATCTATTTTTCGGGTCAGCAGGCGCACCCCGTCCAGTGAATACATCGACAACACCAGGGATTCCTCCTGTGCGCTATTGAAAACCAATAACGCCTCGTCCAACACAGGGTTGGGCATCACCTGCAGAGCCAATGGCTTTACAAAGCTACTGACTACGATGCGAGGGGTATCTGAGTCCCCGGTATTCGGAATATTGGAAGTGCTACGCACCTCGATACGCACCCAGTTTGAAGACAATTCATGGCAGTTGTCGCTCAACAGGTTACTGCCAATCACCGCGCCTGGAGCAGCCAGGAGCGAACCAGTATAGGCCAATCCCCGTACCCGGTAATTTCCCGTAGGGAGCAAATCCAGGTCGATACTATCTCCGGTTACTACCGAAATAATCGCATCCTGTTCGTTGGTCAACAGAAAAACATAGGGAGCACGCAGGGAGGCATCTTTTTTTCCGAAGAAATATACGTCTCTGACCTTATCGGCTCGGTTTACGACCAGGCTCGTCAGGTTATTTCCTGCATACACCGTTCCTCCTTTGGGCGTTTCTGCAATAACCGTTATATAGTTGTCGGATAAATCAAAACAGCCGGTGCTCAGGCTTTCAACCCCCACCACTGTATTGTACTGCCCTATAAAATTGCCACCATACGATACGCCCCAGATGCGATACACACCTGCTGCAATCCCTTCGAAATCCAGCAGCCCTCCTTGAATATCCGGATAGATAATTTGATTTCGCTCATTGGTCAGCATAAGCTGATAGACCGATTCGGTGCCGGCGATGGGCTGATTCAAAATCACCAAGTCGAGCAGGCCATCCCCCGGGCAAGTGCCAAGGGTAGTCTCTCCAAACAAGGTACTCACCGACTGTCCGTTTACCTCCGCCCCTCTGTGGACCCGTATAAAGTTGCTTGACCACTGATAGCAAGAACCCGCCACAGGGGTATCCATACGGAGGGTATCCCCCGCTTTCACGGATAAGTTGCCGGTATATGCCAACCCATGTACCCGATAGCTGCCGATGGGGTGGTTGCGGAAATCGATAAGACCACTTCGGGATACTACCCGGACCACCCCAACCGTATCTGCCAAAATGTACACATATCCGGTCTTGGAAGTACTCGATGTTTTTACCTGAAGGGTATAGCCATCCCGCCCAGGGCAGAATTGCCGCTCTGTGGTGGTTCCATCTATCGTGATAGTTCCGCCGTTAGGCACATCCCGGAAAATGGTAAGGTAGTTTTCCGAAACTTCATAACACCCGTTGGAAGGTACGGCTGAAAGTATATTCTTGTTTCGCACGGAGACATAGGTTCCAGTATAGGATATACCCCAAACCCGCAATTCTTTGAATCCGGCATTTTCAAAATTCATTACATCCCCGTTTAGCTCTGCTAATACCAGGTTAGAGGTATTGGTTAATACATAGCGGTACCCCCCACCCGATCCGGTAGAAGTATTGGTGAAATACACGGAGTCCTGTTTGTTGTCACCGATACAGACATAGATGGTATCGCCATTAAAGCCCCGAGCCTGTACCTGCGCACCGTCGGCAGACTGTAGGCGGAATGGCATAGAAGCCGATAATGCATAGCAATCATCCGCTAACAGGGAGGTATCCACGCGCATCCCTGTTTCCAGTTGCAGCGTTCCCGTATAGGCAAGCCCCCAGATTTTATAGGCCCCTCCGGGTACATCATCTAATGCCAGTACTGCGCTATGTGTACTGGAGGTATCCTTAACAGGCGTTTCGGGTATGACAAAGCGGAGCTGGTTGAGCGTATCGGTGGCCAGAAAAACATACGGGGTCTTGCTGCTGCCCGCCGACCTTAGTTCCAGTTGCTTATTAGCGCTGCCTGCTCCCCCGCTGCAAACGACCGAATCGGTCACGCCCAGCAACGCCAAGGCCAGGGTTCCCGCTGCCGGTTGCTCCTTATTCACCAATACCACATTGCCGCTCAGGGCAAAACAAGTAGAGGCCAGATTATCCATCCCTACCAGCATTCCCTTACGTGCCAGCAAGGTACCATTGAAGGTTAAACTCCAAATTTTATAAATTCCATCCGCGAGTGAATCCAGCTGAAATACCCCAGATTCATTCACTGCGATAATCCGGGAGCTGCCATCTGCCAGCACATAGGTAACCCGGCCTCCTTCCTGGTCGGCTCCGACGACCTCCACCCGCTTACTGGATGTGCTATCGGGACAAACAGCATCAAACACCCCACCTGCTACCAGGCTGACCGTTCCGCCCAGCGGAGATGCCCAGGTCACGCGCAGCGCGTTCGAAGAAAGGGAAGCACAACGCTCTGCCAGAGGAGAGGTGGCCGGGTTGATGCCCGGAGCAGCGAAAAGCGCACCGGAGTAAGCCAGACCCCAAATCTGGTATTCTCCTTCCGGCAATCCATTCAAACGTATCGATTCATTAGTGCCTACGGATACTATCGTGCCGCTATTGTCAATCGCCAAAAAAGCATAGGATGGACCC
>Ga0172367_10001021_pt1 | contig 42036 bp, 59 predicted proteins | sample Lak10m_FD_114542 | JGI IMG/M metagenome (GOLD analysis project Ga0172367, IMG submission 114542) | Freshwater microbial communities from Kabuno Bay, South-Kivu, Congo - kab_022012_10m | ecosystem: Environmental > Aquatic > Freshwater > Lake | place: Democratic Republic of the Congo: South-Kivu... | reverse complement strand
TAAGATATCTATTGGAGGATAAGCCGAATCAAACAAATCTCCTGCTATGAGCAAAAAATCTACTTTTTTATCAATGCAAACTTGAATTGCTTTTTGAAAGGATTGAAAGTTAAGTCTTTGTAAGGGTTCTTGCCTCCATCCTCCAAGATGGACATCAGCCATGTGTGCGAATTTTACCATTGTGTTTTGTTGGTAAAATTCTTACGACCTAATCGGCTATGCCTCAGGTGCGCGAACTTCACCATTTTATATTTACCTCAATTTTTTGAAATATACAGAGTATATAAGAATATTTATACTCCTTTCTTAGAGTTTTCTGCACTTAAAAAACTTTATAATAGCTGATTAATTATAACAATTGAGGTGCTAATGAAGTATAATATTCTTTTTGGAGGGCAAGCTGGTCAGGGACCGAACATTCTAACCTCTTTGCTTGCAGAGGCACTTATTGAGAGAGGGTTTTATGTTTTCTATTCAAGAGATTATCAAAGCTTGATACGTGGGGGACACAACTTTAATGTGCTCACCTTTTCAGATAAACCTGTTTTTAGCAATGAATCTTCTTATGATTTAATTGTAGCCTTAGATAAAAATACGGAAACTTTACATAGTAAAAGATTAAAGGAAGATGGGAAGATTTTGAATGGCACTTACCCTAACATGCATTTTGCTGGAAGAGTCTTTAAAATATTTAACTTCGATTTTAAAATTTTAGAAAAAAAATTAAAACAGTTAGAAAAAAAATTTGAAGAAAATATTAAAGAAGCTAAAAAAGGATATGAAGAGCAGGAATTTAAGATTAATCTTCCAGGAATTAAAGAAAAGAAAAAAGAATTCTATAATTGCAACCAAGGAATTTCAAATGGAGCTGTTAATTCTGGAATTGAGGTTTATTATGCCTATCCTATGACTCCTGCAACTCCTATTTTAGGAGAATTGGCTTCTGTTAAAAAAGTTAAAGTTATTGAATTGGAAAATGAAATTGCAGTGATTAATGCTGGAATTGGTTCTTCAATTGTTGGAGCTAAAGCAATGATTGGAACCTCTGGAGGGGGATTTGATTTAATGACTGAAGGATTAAGTTTAACTGGAATTGCTGAAGTGCCTCTTGTAATTTATCTATCTCAGAGACCTGGACCTGCTACAGGAGTTGCAACATATACTGGACAGGGAGACCTAAACCTTGCAAGACATTCCGGACACGGAGAGTTTAGTAGAGTGGTGATTGCTCCTGGGGATGCAAAAGAATCTGCAGAAGCAATTAGCCAATGTTTTTACTTTTCTCAAAAATTCAAAATGCCTACAATTCTTTTAGGGGACAAACATCTTGCAGAAAGTTTCTATAGTAGCGAGGGAGAATTAAAATTAATTAAGTCAGCTAAATCAACTTCTCTTAAAAGATTTAATAGTTATGAAACGGATGCACGGGGATGTGCAACAGAAGATGCTGAGCAGATTAAGAAAAATGTTTTAGCAAGATTAGAAAAAAGAAAAAATATTGTAGAAGAAAGTAAAAAGTTTGAGAGAATTAAAATTTATGGAAATAAAAGTTCTCAAAATATTGTTTTGTTCTGGGGCTCAACAAAAGGGGCAGTACTCGACGCAATTAATGAATTAAATGCGTGTGCATTGCAGATAGTTTGGATTGAACCTTTTGCAGAAGAAGTTGAAAACTTGTTAAAAGGAAAAAATATTATTTTGGTTGAGAATAATTCAACTGCTCAACTTGCAGGATTAGTAAGAGAAAAAACAGGAATCTTGATAGAGGATAAAAATAAAATTATTAGATTTGACGGCAGACCATTTTTATCAGATGAATTAAAGGAAGAAATAGAGAGGAGGGTGAGATGAAAAAAAATAATAAATCTATAATAAATAAAGAGAGAAAGATTATAAAGCAGGAATGGAAAAATATTTTATTTAATTGCTTATTTGCTTTTTTGGCATTACTCATCACAGTTTTATTTTTTAGAAATCCTCTTCTTGCGATAATATTATTATCTTTAACTTCATTACTTGGATTACTTAAATGGAAATCAAAATTGACATTAGCTATTTTCCTTTTTGGAGGATTATGGGGCCCAATATGTGAAATGATTGCGATAAAATATGGAGTTTGGGAATATGTTAAAACTGGATTTTTTAATATTCCTATATGGCTTTTTATATTATGGGGCATGGCAGCAGCATTTTTATATGAAACAGCTAAAGAAATAAATAAATTAGGAATTAAAGATAAATAAAATGACTCCCACAAACATTTCAACAACAATAAAACCAACATGGTGTCCGGGATGCTACAACTTTCAGATACTTGCAGGATTCAAAAATCATATTGAAAGAGAAATTAAAAGTGGGAAGAAAAAAGATGATTTTGCCCTAGTTGCAGGAATAGGGTGTCATGCAAAAATATTTGATTATGTAAACTTAAATGGGATAAACACTCTTCATGGAAGAGGGCTTCCTACTGCTCTTGGAATGAAAATTGGAAATCCTAAACTGAATCTTTTTGCATTTGCAGGAGATGGAGATGCTTATTCTGAAGGAATTGAACATCTGATTCATGCTGCAAGGTATAATGTTGATATGACTTTTATTGTTCACAATAATCAGGTTTTTGCTCTTACGGTTGGACAACCAACAGCAGTTACAGAATTAGGATTTAAAGACAAAACAACTCCTAAAGGAGTTAAAAATCCCCCAATCAATCCAATTGAGTTAATGATTTCTCTTAGAGCAAGTTTTGTTGCAAGGGTATTCGCCGAGGTAAAACAAGTTGAAGGCATATTAAAAGAAGCAAGTAAACACAAAGGATTTAAATTTGTAGAGATAATTCAACCTTGTATAATTTTCCATCCAGATTCAAATTACAAAAAATATACTTATTTTTTAAAAGATAAAAAGCATAACCCAAAGAATTTAGACAGTGCAATAAAAAGAGCCAGAGAATTTGATTATGATAAAATAACTTCAAAAACAAAAATTCCTTTAGGAGTTTTTTACATTGAAAAAAAGCCTACCTTTGAAGAGAAAATATAATCTGAAGAACAAATAATCTTTTATACTAGATTTTACTCATTAAATAATGTGTTTCGAAGTAAATGCAAATTATAATAAGGTGTACAATTCTGGTAGAAGTTTTATAGAAATGATGTTAGAAAAAAATAACTTTGGTAAGAAAGAAGTTATAAGAGATAATGCGAATAATTATCATATGGGAGATGTTATTTCTATACGCACTTCTCCAAATAAAGTTTATCTAAAAACCAATTATGATATGTTAATTTTTTACGAATACCAGATAAAGGAATTATGGACTATGCATAAAGATTCTAAACTAGAAGATTTTCAAATGGAACTTCCGTTTATCTAAACTTTCAATCTCCAAACTTCTAATCCTTCAAAAAATAATTTTTTAGTTGTGAGCATCTCTTTTGAATAATTTCCCCATCTTACTCCTTTTGTTAAGGTGGATGTTAAGATTAAAATTTCTCCGTTAGAATTCAAAAAATATTTAGCCTTTTTTAAAAATTTATTCATTAATTTTGAACCCTTCATTCCACTTGTAGTTGCTAATTGTGATTCTTCATCCTCTTTTTTTTCAAGAGGAAGATAGGGAGGATTAAAAATTATTAAATCAAACTTTCCAGAAATATTTGTAAATAAATCTGATTCTATTACATTAAATCCTAAATTTTGACAGTGAAGAATTGCGTCTGGATTAATGTCACATCCAAAAATATTTTCCATTTTCACTCCAAGATGTAAAAGGGTTTTTAACTGAACTCCAGAACCACTTCCAATTTCAAGAATCTTTAAATTTGCGTTCTCTTCTAATAGAGGAGGAACTTCCTTTTCTAAGACTTCTGATAGTAGATAGGAGTCCTCAGCGGGTTCATAAATAAGAGGCATTTTAAGAGAAGAGTCTATTAAAAAAATCTACCAACTCCTCCTTGAATAAAAATACTGCTCCAAGAATCAAAAGTAAAAAGATTAAAATAAACACTAATAGGAAAGTTACTAGATTAGAAGTGTTATGAACCTTATTCTTTGGTCTTGATTTCGCTTCATATTTTGAAACGTGTTGAACGGTAGAAGTACTAGTTCCTCCGGTGACCACAACTGGTTGTTGCATTGCTTTTGCAGCCAGGGCTTGATCAAGAACATTTGCTTTTTTTACTTTTTCTTTGTCCTTATCCTTTTCCTTCTCTTTATCTTTTACTTGCTCTTCTTGCATAGGAGTAGTTGAAATTTGATTTCTAGAAGGATAAGTTCTATCTTGATTTCTGCTTAGTTCAATATAAGCTCTTGCTGCTTCTTCTATTTTTGTTTTTTCATAACCTGAATTATAAAGAGATAACATTGCTCCTTTCAGAGTTTCTCCTCTGGCGAGAGAAGAGCTTATTGCCCCAATTAAATCTTGATTTTCAATTAAGAAATCATCCTCTTTTGTTTCTACCATCTTATTTTAAGGAAAAGCATGTTTAAAAATATTTATTGAAAGTTAAAAACTTGCCCATTTTTAGCTAAAAAGGAAGTTTTCTCAAGCTTATATCCAAATTCCTTTGAAAGGTCAATAAAAGGTTGTTCTTGTTCCAAAGTTCCATGCGCAGGAATTACATTTTGAGGTTTTATCAAGGTTAAAAATTCCCTTAAATCCTCTCTACTTCCGTGTCCATGAACGTGAACATCTGCTTGAAGTTTCACTCCAGCTTTTCGTAATTTTGCATCTAATTTTTCTCTCGATTCAATATTAACTCCAGTTGGAATAACACTGGAAGAGAAGATTAAATTATCTCCTGCAGTAAAATGAAATTCAGTTGTTCCTTTAACTATTCTATCTAACATTGAGTCTTTTTCTCCCTGATGCCCGGTACAAACAACAAAATATTTTCTCCTATCTTTTTGTAATTTACTTAAGAAAGAATTAATTTGTCTTCTGTATCTTAATATTTTTATTTTATCCCTAAATGGACATTTTCCAATTCTTATTGCTGCTTGAACATATTTGTTTAAACTTCTTCCAAGAAAAACAATTTCCCTATTTGTTCTAAGAGCTAAATTAACAATATTATTTAATCTTTCAATATGCGAAGAAAAAGTTGTTACAAAAAAGGCTCCATTTTTTCCCTCAATTCTTGAGAATGCTTCTTCTAAAAGATGTTGGGCCACTTTTTCTCCTCCCGGTTTTTTTTCAGTACTTGCATATAAAGAATCAACAACTGCAACTTTAACTCCTAAATTTCCAATTTCTTTTAATCTTTTATAATTGGGAGACCTTCCCATTGTGGGATAATTATCAAATTTCATATCTAACCCATAAAAGAAAATTCCTTCCGGAGTATGCAATGCAACAAAAGTACAATCAATTGTTGAGTGGGTAGTATGAACAAATTCTACCCTTATATTAGGATTTGCTCCCTCAATTTTAGTTATCGAATCTGGTTGAACAATTTTTAGATTATTTGGAATTGAAATATGTTCATCCTCTAAAAGTGATCTTAAAACTTCCATAGTAAAAGGAGTACCAAAAATAGTTGCGTTTGGATATCTATGAGCGATATAGGGGGCTCCTCCAACGTGGTCAAGATGGGCATGACTAATAAAAATTGCTTTTACTTTATTTGACCATCCCAAATCATCTAAAACCTTATCATTTGGAATTCCTCCCACCCTTCTAAGATTTTTTTCATTGTAAGAATTTTCTTCTAATCTATCTTGCAATTCAATAACTCCAGGCAAATAAAGACCAGCATCAAACAAAAAAACATCTTCTCCTACTTTCACAGCAGTCATGTTTTTTCCTACTTCTTCAAATCCTCCAACTGTACAAACTTCCATTTCTCCCCTAAAACGGAGAATTAGTTTATATAAGTTGTGAGAACCTAAATACTTAAAAAAACTTAATTCTCCTTAGGAAGATGAGCATTAAATCCACACTATTAAAAATGGCTTTAATAGGGGGACTCTCTTTTATTGGGCCTAAAACCGGACCAGAATTAAATGATGTCAATGTGCTAAATTTTAATAATTTAATTGCAAAGAACGTAGAAGCAACAAAAATTCCTGAAATTACTTATTATTTTAGTCCTTTTAAAAATATTAAGGATAAGTCAATCTTACCTTATGAAGATTCCGCAAAAGTTAGAATAAATGAAAAAGCCAAAGACTTTTCAGAAAAAACTTTAGAGGAAGCAAGAAACATTTATGAAAAAGAGAGAAAAGCAAGAGAAGAAAATAAAGATTTACTCTCTTTGATTCAAGAATATAATTCAGAATTAAGAAATCCAGAAAAAGCTTATGAAAGAATGAGATTAAATAAAATGAGGGGAATTAGTTTAGAAAATTCTAGTTGGGTGGAGGGTAAGAGAGTTTACACTCTTGAAGATAGTATTTATAAAAACCAGGTTGAAAATTTATGTGATAGTTTAGAATATTTTGGAGGGGCATTTTTATTTGAAGACCATCTGCTTTATAATCCAGAAAAAGCCAAAAATTTTATTAAAAAAGGACTAAAACCAATTGATTGCACTTCCTTTGTTTTAGAGGCTCTTTCTCGAGGACAAAACAAAAATTATTATAAAACAGATTTATCGAGAGCGTATCAAATTGCCCAGATGCTTAACAAAAAAGGATTCGAAGGAATCTATCTTGCAGAAAATACTTCAGATACTTCTTCTACTTACAAGTATGGAGTTAGAAAACAATTCCATACCCAAGACTTTGTTAGAAAAATTAAATCTAAGAATTATGAATTTCCAATTGATTATCTTATTACAGATAGTAGTTTACAAAATCCTCTTTTCAAAAAATTTTTAGAAGAAAGTTCCGGATTTGTATTCTTACAAGAGGGGGTACATTTAGGACTTTTAGATAGAGGACAATTTATTGATGCTCATATAACTGCAGACCCTATTTTAACTCCAGTTTTCAGTTCAAGAAAGTTCTATGACCTAATAGATAATAATAACCCGCAAGCAGATTATCAAAGTGCGGTAATATGTGTGCCCAAAGGAAGTGTTAATAAATTTCTTTATGAAAATAAAGAAAAAATAAAGAATTAAATTTAATAACTTCCTTTTCTTAATTAAAATATGAAAGCACTTAAACCCTCTCAGAGAGAAAATAAAAGATATCTTTTGATTAGAGGAAAAGACCTTAAAAAAAATGTAAATTATTCGATAAAAGATTTTATAGGAGTTTTGGGAATGTCCAAAACAGCTCTATCTTGGATTGAAGAGAAAGGAGATGCCGGGATTATCTGTATTAATAGAGAATCACTTGAACATGTTAGAGCAAGTTTTGCTGTTTGGCCCGAAAAGATTGAGGTATTAAGAGTGAGCGGAACCCTGAAAGGATTAAGAAAGTGATTTTTTGCTTTGCTTTTTATCAATAATTTTAAAGATTAAAAAAATTAGAATAAAAATTATAATAAAAAAGAGAGTGAAAAAACTATTGTTCAAAAGAGAGATAATTGCTATCGCCACTGCAAATAATCCTCCTATAATCTCTAATATTGCTTCAGTTTTCATAAATGCAAATAGAAAAGAGAGTATAAAAAGATTATATAATCTAAAAAAATTAACCCAAAACTTTAAAAATGGTTTGCTCTTCAAAAGAGAGTATAGGAAATAAGGAGAGATATTATTATCAAATTCTAATATGGAAATGCCAATAGATATGCAACATCAGCAAATGGGATATGACCGAGCTGCGACCATGTTTTCTCCAGATGGTCATCTTTTACAAGTTGAATATGCAGAAAAAACAGTAAGATTAGGTAGTTCAAGCATAGGAATGGTCTGCACAGATGGGGTATTTATCCTGGCAGATAAGAGACTTACAGATAAGTTGATTGTTAAAGAATCTGCAACAAAAATTTATGAGATTGATAGTCATATAATTGCGAGTGTAGCAGGAATTGTTTCTGATGCAAGAGTTTTAATTGATAAGGCCCAATTGCTTTCTCAACAAAATAGAATTACTTATGATTCTCCTATTGAAACAGAATTGATTATAAAAGAAATCTCTCATTTAAAACAACAATTTACTCAATATGGAGGAGCAAGACCTTTTGGAGCTTCACTAATGATTGCAGGAATAAATAAGGAGAAAGGAAATCTTTATGTTAGTGATGTAACTGGAAATTATTTTCAATATTATGCAAATGCAATTGGAGAAAATGATGAAAAAATTAGAGATAAGCTTAGAAATAAATACAAAAAAGACTTAACAATAAAAAAAGGCGTTAAAATTGCTCTTGATTTATTTAAAGAGATTAAAAATGATAAATTTGAAATTGAAAAATTTGAATTAGTTTATATCGAAGGAAAAGAGGGTAAAATTACCCGATTAGAAGGAAAGGAAATTGAAGATTTAAAATGAGTCAAACTACTGCAAGAATAAGAAAAGGGAAAGGACATTTTGAAGTTTTGGTTGATATGGATACTGCTCTAAATTTTAAAAAAGGAAAAACAGATTACTTTACTCTTGAAATTGATAGGGTTTTTACCGATGCGAAAAAAGGAGATGCTGCTTCTAAAAATGATTTAGAAATTGCCTTTGGCACAAGTGACCCTGTCGAGGTTGGAAAACTTATAGTTAAACAAGGAGATGTTTTAGTTGACCAAGATCATCGAGATGAAGAAAGAGAGAAAAGAGTAAAACAAGTTGTTGATTTCTTAGTTAAAAATGCAATTGATGCTCAAAGCGGAAGACCTCACTCTCCAGAGAGAATTAAAAACGCACTTGAACAAGCTAAGGTAGTTATTAAAAATACTCCAATAGAAAACCAACTTGCTTCTATTTTGGAACAATTGAATACTATTTTACCAATTAAAGTTGAAACTAAAAAGATAAAAGTTACTATTCCTGCAATTCAAACTGGAAAGGTTTATGGATTGCTTGCTCAATATTTAGAAAGAGAAAATTGGCTAAACGATGGAAGTTTGGAAGCTTTTGTAAGTATTCCCGCTGGCCTCATTATGGATTTCTATGACAAATTAAACTCAATGACCCACGGAAGTGCATTGACTGCTGAAATTAAAGATTAAGATGAATAGATTAAGAATATTATTATTAGGATATGCTTTTATTTTAAGCGATTTCTCAAAATTTAATCTGGAAAATTTAAGTTTATTAGAAAAACCATTGTATAAAGCAGAGAAAAATAGAGAAACTAAACAAAAATTTTATTATCCTTTTGAAAAAAGAGAGAATAATTATTTCCCTAAACCAAGAAATAATTTATCCCCTTATCATAGTAAGAAAAACGAATACTTTAAAAAGGAGATTAATTGAAATTATTTATAGAAAATGACAGAAAGAAGAATATCCATACCTGGAGAGATTATTGCTGAAGGCGAAGATTATTTGCCGGGTGAATGGACAGAAAAACGAGAAGGAAAAATTTACGCTTTAAAATATGGTTTAATTGAGGAATCAAATAAATTAGTAAAGATTATTCCAGTCTCAGGAACTTATTCTCCACGAAGAGGAAATGTGGTTATTGGTAAAGTTGAAAATGTAACTTTTAATGGTTGGGTTGTAGATATTGGAGCTCCTGAAAATGCTTTTTTAACAATTATGGAAATTCCAAAATATGTGAATAAAGATGCACTTGAAGAGGTATTAGACATTGGAGATATGATTGTTGCTAAAATTTGGTCAATAAACAAAAGAGGAATTGATTTAACTTTGAAAGCTAAAGGGTTAGGAAAAATAGATGAAGGGCTTATTTTTGAAATTAATCCTAACAAAGTTCCAAGAGTTATTGGAAAAGAAGGAAGTATGATTAATTTGATTAAAGATAACACTAACTGTGATATTACTGTTGGACAAAATGGAATGATTTTAATTGAAGGAGATTCAATTGAAGAAGAATTAAAAGCAAAGAAAGCTATTCTACATATTGTAGAGAAATCTTATATTGAAGGTTTAACTGAAGAAATGGAAAATTGGTTTAAATCTCAAGGTGGACTTGCTCCCAAGAGAGAAGTTACAAAAGATTTATCGGAGGACAACGAATAAAATGGCAAAAGATATAACTGGATTAGCAAAGTATGGCGAATGGGCATTAATAGAAAAGTTAGATGGAGAATTAATGAAAACAATCGATCAATTATATCAGTATGAAAATCATTTAATCTCTTTAAGCAATCCACGAATTCCTTCAAAAGAAGATGTGGCAGTTCAATTGAAAAAAGCTAAAAGATATTATGAGCAATTAGTTGGCTTTGGAGTAGAAACAAATTATGATTCCCGAATTAAAAATATTGAGGAAAAATTAAAATAAAATGGCAACTGAATTTAAAAGATTAGATTTTGAAATTAGTGGGGGAAGAGCAAAATTAAAAGATATCTCTAGAATTATTGCAATAAATGAAGAAGGATTAAGAATGCAAGGAGAAGAGGTAGTTAGAGTGGCAGATAAAGTTAGAGGGCGAGAGAGAGAAGTTTATCATGTTAATGAAACTACTTTGACAATTAATTATGAAGGAGATTCAATTCCTGTTTCAATTTTTGGAAGTGAATTAGAGATATTATTAAATAAAAAAGTTTATGAAAAATTATTAGGAAATAAATTGATTCCTGCAGGGGAATGTAATTATAATCAATAAAAATGGCAAAAAAAGAAAATTTTGAGAGACCAGATGGAAGAAAGCTTGATGAGCTTAGACCTATTCAAGCAAAAGTAGGAGTAATTCCTAATGCAGATGGAAGTGCAATGTATCAATCAGGAGACACAATCGCTATTGCAGCAGTTTATGGGCCAAAGAAAATGCATCCTCAGCATCAACAAGACCCAGCTAAAGGAGTTTTAAGATGCGCTTACAATATGATGAGTTTCTCTGTTAATGATAGAATCAAACCAGGAACAAGTAGAAGAAGTACAGAAATTAGCAAGATTACTGAATGGGCTCTTGAACCAGTTTTAATGTTAGACAAATTCCCAGGACAGGTTATTGATATATTTATTCACATTATTCAAGCAGATGCTGGAACAAGATGCGCAGGAATTAATGCGGCTTCAATGGCTCTTGCACACGCAGGAGTTCCAATGAAAAATCTTATTTGTAGTGTTTCTGTTGGAAAATTAGACAAAACCTTAGTTGTGGATTTAACAAAAGAAGAAGAAGATTTTGAAGAGGGAGAAGGACCTACAGATATTCCTGTTTCTATGACTCCAGATGGAAAAATTACTCATCTTCAGTTAGATGGAAAAATAAGTCCAGAACAATTAAAGGAAGTTTTAGATTTAGGAAAAATGGCTGCAGAAAAAATTTATAATATCCAAAAAAAAGCATTAAAGGAGGCTTTTGAATAAAATGGTAGATCAAGTAATGACAACTCCTACAACAACTGGAGAAAGAATAAAAGAATATTTAGAAAGTGGTAAGAGATTTGATGGAAGAGGACTTTTAGAATTTAGGGATGTAATTATTGAGAAGGGAGTGAGTAATAAAGCTGAAGGTTCTGTTAGAGTTAAAGTTGGAGCAAGTGAAGTTCTGGTTGGAGTTAAAATGGACGTTGGAACTCCTTATCCAGATTCTGCAGATAAAGGAAACTTGATTGTTACAGCAGAATTATTACCTTTAAGTTCTCCAAGATTCGAGGCTGGACCTCCAAAATTCCCCGCAATTGAAGTTGGAAGATTAGTTGATAGATATATTAGAGAGAGTAAATTTATCCAAATGGAAAAATTATGCATTAAAGAAGGAGAAAAAGTTTGGAATGTTTATGTAGATATTTATTCAGTAAATGACGATGGTAATTTACTTGATGCTGCGGGAATAGGAGCAGTTGCTGCATTAAAAATTGCTAAAATTCCGGGATATGACGAAGAAACTGAAAAGGTTGATACAAAACATTTAACAACAAAATCCTTACCTTTGGAGAAAGAAATGCCAGTTACAATTACTGTTCATAAAATTGGAAAAAGCTTTTTAGTAGATCCTACAAGAGAAGAAGAAGATTTATGTGATGCAAGAGTTACCTTTGGAATAAAAGCTGGAATTATTTCCTCAATCCAAAAAGGAGAGGCAAGTGCAATTGATTTTACCGTAATGAAAGAAGTAATTGATAAGGCTGCTAAAGCAGTTGTAGACTTAGAAAATAAAATAGAAAAGGCTTTAAAATAAACAAAATTTGATATAAGAGATGGAACATACATTTACAAAATATGAGAGAGCAAGAATTATTGGAGCTAGAGCATTACAAATTGCTATGAATGCCCCTCTTTTGATTAAAATCAGCGAAGAGGATTTAGAAAAATTACATTTTGATGCCCTTAAAATTGCTGAAGTTGAATTAATGTCAAATGCTTTACCTATCTCAATTAAGAAACCTTTCCCCGAAAGAAGAGAGGAAGGTTTAAAGAGAGTAGTTGTGAGACAACCAACTGACCCTGAACAAGAACATTCTGAAGAAGAAGAGGAAAAGGAAATTGTAGAAGAGGGAGAAATCATGGCTCTTGCAAGTCCTGAAGATGAAGTTGAAGAATCTGTTGTTGGAGAAAGTGAGAGAGAAGATTAAAATTCTATGAGTAATTTAGATAATTATGAGAATATTATTTCTATAAAAAATTTAGTTCTTGCTTGGAAAAAAGCGAGAAAAGGCAAAACTCAAAAAAAATATATTATTGAATTTGAGGATCATTTAGGAAAAAATTTAAAACAAATTCAGCAAGAATTAGAAAATGAAACTTATTTTCCTACAATATTGAAAAACTTCATTATTCGAGACCCAAAAACAAGGAAAATTTCAAAATCAGAATTTAGAGATAGAATTGTTCATCATGCCTTATGCAATGTAGTTGAGCCAATATTTGATAGAAAATTTATTTATGATTCTTGCGCGAACAGGAAAGGGAAAGGAAATTTATTTGCAGTCAAAAGATTTGAAAAATTTCAAAGAAAAGTCACAAAGAATCTAACTTCTAATGCTTATTGTTTAAAAGCAGATATAAAACACTATTTTCAAGAAATTGACAGAAAGATTTTATTAGAAATTATAAAAAGAGAAATTAAAGATGAGAAAACAATTAATTTAATTCAATTAATTTTAAATAATTTTGAGAAGAATAAAGGAATGCCGTTAGGGAATTTAACTTCACAGTTTTTTGCAAATGTTTATTTAAATGAATTAGATAAATTTGTTAAACATGAACTAAAAGTAAAACATTATATCCGCTATGTTGATGATTTTGTAATCCTCTATGAATCAAAAGAGCAATTGCAAATATGGAAAGATAAAATTGAAAAATTTCTAAAAGAAAAATTACATTTAGAATTACATCCAAATAAATCAAAGATAGTTTCTCTTTCAAAAGGAGTTGATTTTGTTGGTTTTAGAATATTTTATCATTATAAATTAATTAGAAAAAGAAATAGAAAAGCTATGAAAAACAAGATTTTAAAATTTGAAGATAAAAATAAATTAATGGAATCTTTCAAAGGCTGGAAGGCATATGCAAAGTGGGCAAATACGTTTTATTTAATAGATAAATTTTCAAGAAAAATAAATCCTAACAAAGGCTAAGTTATTCGATCCCTGTTGTTAGAGTTCTCAAGGTTATCATTGTTAGAGTTCAAGTCATTCTCGTTCATGTACAACCTAGACAAGCAGGAATAATTAGTCAATTAATCAATTACCACCGCAACTCCAGTAATATTTTTTAAATTATTAATTGTCGTTGTTGAATTTTATGGCCAAAAGGCACTATTAATTGGCTTGTAGCCTAACCTTCCAGTTAGGAAACTTAAAAAGAATTTGGTATTTTTATATTTATTTGCCCTTTAGAACATCCATTGCCTTAGAATATCTTGCTTCTATTACTTGAATTTGAGCTTGTTTTTCTTCTTCTAATTTTTTAGCATAGGCTTCAAAATTTTGCTTCTCGACACCTTCGGTGTCTCGAAACGAAATGCCTCCAGCATTTCGCAGAACTACCCGATCCCAGTTGTTAGAGACCTCAAGGTTATCATAGTAAGAGCTCAAGTCATTCTCGCTCACGTACAACCCAGACAAGCCTGTTGGTTTAGTCCAAAGTCTTTTTTCAATCTCTCCAAGTTTTATTTTTGAATTTCCTGAAGCCAATCTTGAATCATTTGCTAACTCAGTATTTTCATCAATTTCTAATAATAAACCATAATCTCTTCCTGAATTATCTTCATCCCTCACTAATTTGGGATTTGTAATTATTAATGGATTTTGAGGAGAAAATTCATATTTATTTCCAATTTGTTCTACAAGATAATTAATGATTCTTTGGTTTTTTTGCCAAGATTCATCTTTTTCTGTTCTAATAACAACTGAAGGGGCATCTGAATAAAATCCAGAGAAGAAATTTGCATCTGTACTCAAAATTCCTTCAATATCCTTTAATGTAATTACACTTTGGTTTGGGAATTTCTCTCTTAATTTTGAATTGAAATAAGTATTAAATAAGAAATTAGAACCAGTAAGATTATTTGCGTCAATTCCATTTGTTATTTGAATATAAGCTAAAGAATCCTTTCTAAAGTCTTTTTTAAGAGAAGCAAATACTTCTTGATAGAATTCTCTTGGATTAAATCCTAATTGAGCTTCTGCATCTGGTGAAATAACAGTTGCACTAAATCTAGGAACTTCGATTGGAGAATATTTAATTGATTTTACCATTAACTTTTTATAATCTCATAGTTTATAAACTTTTCCATTTGTTACTATTAAGAAATTGCAAAATAAGAAAGAGATATCAAAATCCTTATTAATACACTTTTACTTTCTAAAATATGATTATAGAGAAAGTAGGTGCTAAAAAAATTAGGGATTCTAGAGGAGATTTTACTATTGAAGTTTCTATTATAAGTGATGTTGGAAAATTTGTTTCCTCTGCCCCAAATGGAAAGTCTAAAGGAAAATATGAAGCTAAATCTTATAAAAAATCACTTGAAGAAGATATTGAAGCAATTGTTAGTCTAAGCACATATTTTTCAAGTGATGTGCTTGAAAAATTTGATGATTTAAGACGAGTGGAAGATGTTGTAAAAGGACATGTTGGAGCGAATACTCTTTTTGCACTTGAATCATGCGCATTAAAGGCCATGGCTAAAGAACAAAAAAAAGAGATATGGGAATTAATTAATCCAAATTCTAAAAAAATTCCTCAACTAGTTGGAAATTGTATTGGAGGGGGGTTACATTCTACAACAGATGGAACTAAACCAGATTTTCAAGAATTTTTACTTATTCCAGAAATTGGAGCTAAAGAAGGATTTGAATTAAATAAAAAAATAAAAAAAGAACTTGAATTTTTATTAAAGAAAAGAGATAAAAAGTTTTCTTCAAAGAAAAATGATGAAGATGCTTGGATAACCTCTTTAGGAGATAAAGAAGTTTTAGAAATTATAAGTGGATTGAAAGTTGGATTTGGAGTTGACATTGCTTCCTCTTCTTTTTTCAAAAGAAAGAAATATTATTATTCTAATCCAAAGTTTGAGAGAACTTCTGAGGAACAATTATTTTATTTGTTGAATTTATTAAGAAATTTTAACATTAAGTATGTTGAAGACCCTTTTGATGAGGAAGATTTTAGGAGTTTTGCTAAGTTGCTTGAAAAGTTTCCTGACAGATTAATTGTGGGAGATGATTTAACTGTGACAAATTCTAAGAGATTACAAAAAGCAATTGATATGAAATCGATTAATACCTTAATTGTGAAACCTAATCAGTGTGGTTCATTAATGGAAGTTAAGAGAGTGGTTGAATTAGCTAAAGCAAACAAGATTAAGATGATTTTTTCTCACAGAAGTGGGGAGACTTCTGAGAATATCCTTGCTGATTTAGCCGTTGGATTTGAAGGGGATTTTATTAAATGCGGAATAACTGGTCCTGAAAGAGAAGCTAAGATAAAGAGATTAATTGAGATTGAGAAGGATATAAAGAATTAAAAAGGAAAATGAATTTTTTTTAAAATGGCAAGAGCTTATTTTTCTAGAAGAAGTAATGCAGAGATTAAAGCAGAAAGAAAAGAATTAAAATCTAAAATAAAAGAACTAAAGAAAGAAAAGAAAAATATTGAAAATTCTCTTGAAGTTATTCTAACTCCAGAACAAAGAGAGAGATATGAGAGTTGGAATAAAGCTTGGGAAGAGAACAAAAGAGGATTTAGAGAGATGTTCAAACCCTATGAAAATGAAAAAGATTATTTAATTAAAACAACTATTAATAGTAAAATAAGCTTATATGGGTATGGACTTACTGCTCTTATATGTGAAGAAAAAGGACATAATGAAAAAGTAATTGCTCTAGGAAACAATGGAACTGTGTGCAGATGCGATAGATGCGGAGCTTCTTATACTAGAGGAATGAGCATTGATGAGGGAAGAAATTTTTATGATACAATGCATACTCCTTTTACAATTTAATTAATTATTTTCTAACAAATTCTTTTTTTAGAAATTCTTCATATAATTCTAGAGGAATTCTTGAATATTTTCCACTCATTAAACTAAAGTTTGTATAATAACAATTTTTTTCAAAACAATCAACTCTTCTCCATTCATTTTCATCTAAGGGAAGCTTATTTGGATGACCATCATAACAGTGTAAAACCCTAAACCCTTTATCCTTTAAGGGACAAGAAGGAATGTATCTTCCAGAGGAGGTACATTGTAAACGGTTCTGATTAAATCCCTCACAGTTCATATCTGGACAGACTATATAATTTGTTTCAGAGTCTCTCTTAAGATTTGTCCAGAAATCCCCCATTAGTTCAATCAATTCTTCTTTTTCCATAAGTTGAATTAAATGAAGGAATAGATAAATATTTGTATTTATGCTAACACAATCTTTATAAACTAATTTTATTGATAATGAATATGGCAAAGAAGAAAGAAGCAATTAAATCAACTCCTGAAGGAGAGTTATCTGGAGAAGCATTAGTTAAAGCTGCTGAAGCAGAATCTCTTGAAACAACAAAAGAAGATAAGAAAAAAAAGATTCTTGAAAAACTTGAAAAATTAAAAGAAAAAGTTGAGGGAGGAATTGATACTGAAGCTCTGAAAGAAGAAATCAAGGCTAAAAAGAAAGCAGATATGCTTGTTCCATTAGATGATTATGTTAAAACAGGAATTTATTTGGGAACACGAGTTGTAACTCCAGACATGAAACCTTTTGTTTATAGAAGAAGAGCAGATGGATTAGCAATTTTTAACACAGATTTAATTGATGAAAAATTAAAAGAAGGAATTGAATATCTTTCTAAGTTTGCACCTGAAGATGTTGTTTTAGTTTGTAGAAGACAATCTGCTTGGAATGTTGCAAAGAAGTTCAGTGAATTAACTGGAATCAGAGTTTTCACAAAGAAATATCCCGCAGGAATTTTAACAAATACTAATCTAGAAAACTTCTTTGAAAATGAATTAACAATTATTACAGACCACTGGCTTGAGAAGAATGCTTTGAAAGATACTCTTGATGTAAAGAAAAAAGTTCTTATGATTTGTGGAACAAATAATTTTGCTCATGGAGTTAATCAAATTATTATTGGAAACAACAAAAGTCCAAAGAGTATTGGATTAATTTATTATCTTCTTGCAAGAGGGTATTGTAAAAACAGAGGAATTGAAGCAGACATTCCTGAATTAGACTGGTGGACCTCTGGCGAAGAAGATTCTGAAGATTACTAAAATGACTTTTGATTATTCTAAAGAAACAAAAGAAGAAAGAATAAATAATGCTCTTGGTCCAATTAAAACTTATCTTGATTTAGCTGAAGAATATAATACTAGTGATACAAAGTCTAAAGAGATTATAAAAGATTTCTTACAAGAAGAAGCTAAAAAGGTTATAATTTCGCTAAAGACTATTGAAAAAATTTTATTAGAAGAATAAATTCTAAATATATATTTCTTAATATAAATCCTTAAAAAGAATTTTAGTTAAATGAAATTATGGCATGAGTATTAGAAGAAATTTTTTGGAAAGATGGAAAATACTTTGATAGCCATCATAAAGAAGTAATTCCAAAACCAATTGGAAAAATTATTTCAGAGTTAAAAGTTCAAAAAGAAGCAAGAAGTGTAGAACAAATTTTATTAGAACTAGCAAAAGAAGATGTGAATTATCAAGAAGTCAATTCTTATGAAAAAATGATTAATAAAAATACTGGTTTCTTCGGTCCAGAAGTTCATATTGCTGTTAAGTTTTATAGGATTTAGATATTTTCTAAATATATATTTCTAAATATAAATGCTTAAAAAGAATTTTGATTAAATGAAATTATGCAAGAATATTCAGAAAGAATAAAAGAGAGAATTAAACAGGCCGAAGGGTTAATAAAAAGCCCAGCAATTTATTTTGGACATCCAGTTAATTTTTATAATGTTCCAAAAGAAAAAGAACTTTGTGAAATAATTAAGTTTACCTTTCCGGGACATAATTTAGAAAATCCAAATCAACTTCATCATCAAGAGAATTATAAAATCTGGAAAGAAGAATTAGGAAATGGAATGAAATATTATTTTGATATTATTCTGCCAAAAATGAATGCAGGAATTTTTCTTCCATTTGAAGATGGAATGTTAGGAGCAGGAGTTTTTGGAGAAGCTGAATTTATTTATGGAAAGGGTTATCCTATCTGGAAGATTGATTTAAACGGAAATGTAGAGAGAGTTAAAAGATTAGATTATTCTAAAAAATTATCCGTTGAAGAAACTAGAAAAAGAGTTTATGGGTGAAATTTATCTTTTTGGACTATTTGGTTTAGGAACGGGTGCGGCATGAAAAGAATAATGATTTGGAAATGAATCTGAACCAATAATTAAACTCCCTTCAACATATGTAAATTTATATCCTTTTGAATCTCCATCAAAATCATATTGGGCTTCTGCGTTTTCGGGATAAATATCTGCATCCCCATTTCTACGAAAATAAACCTCTAACTTGTCAATATTTGCTAAATCTACTTGCATGGGAATACTTCTTAATTCATTTAATCTTGTTCCCAGTATCTTTGGAGAAATAAACAAATCTTCAAAACTTACATTCATAATAACTTCCTTAAGAGTTTGAGCCATAACTTTGAGATAACTTAATGGTTTTTAAATATTACCATAATTAATCTTTTTTCTCCAGTTTCTCAATCTTTGTTCCACACTCCCAACAGAACTTCATGTGCTCTTCGAGGATAAGTCCACATTGTTTACACTTAATAGGAATCTTTTTCATTTCAATTACTGGCTTGTAACCTGCTTTACCTGATAGAATTTGCCCTAATACTGATGAGAAACTTTGGTCTTGTTGTATTTCATTCATTCGCTGTTGAATGTAATTTGCGTCAGTCATTGAGGATAAAAGTTTAGAGGATTTTTAAAATTTCTGATTTTTTTGGATTTTTCTTAATTTATTATTTTTCTGACGACAAAAAAGCGAAATATCAACGAAAGATTTATAAACTAATTCTTTTTGTCATACTTATTAATTAAGATGAGTGCCTTAATACACTTAAAACAGTCTAAGGTATGATGTATGTAGAAGCAGTTAGCTTATTCTAAAACTCATCTTGAAATTAATTTATTAATATTTATATTAAATAAATTTTCATAATAATTTTTAGCAATAAGTTGCGTTATATAAAATGTTGTAAATACAGCCTATGGTAGGAGTATGTGTGAAGTGATTTGTCGTCTTACAAAAACAAATCGCGCAATGGATTCTGTTAATATTAATTATTTATTATCGACGGAAATATGAAATTGTTTAATTCCAGTTGATCCTGCTGGCGGCTGCGGCTCTTTGACTTGCGCTTAGACATGCAAGTTTTTCTTTCTTTTTCGAAAGTGAGAAGGCGAACTGCTCAGTAACACGTAGCTAACCTGCCCTTAAGTCAAGAATATCCTCGGGAAACTGAGGTTAACGCTTGATAGGAGATATGCCCTGGAATGACTTATCTCTCAAACTCGCGCTTAAGGATGGGGCTGCGGCGGATTAGGTTGTTGGCGGGGTAATAGCCCACCAAGCCGATGATCCGTAAGGGCTCTTAGCGGAGAGGCCCTGAGAGGGAATCTTAGACACTATTCCCAGCCCTACGGGGTGCAGCAGTTAGGAATCATCTGCAATACACGAAAGTGTGACAGTTTGAGTCAAAGTGCGTTCCAATATGGAATGCTTTTGCCAAATGTAAAAAGTTTGGCGAATAAGGACTGGGTAAGACGGGTGCCAGCCGCCGCGGTAATACCCGCGGTCCAAGTCGCAGCCATTTTTATTGGGTCTAAAACATCCGTAGCTTGCTTTATAAGTTTCTTGTGAAATCCTACATCTTAAGTGTAGGGCGCGCGGGAAATACTATAAAGCTAGAGACTGGGAGACGGAAGAAGTACGTTTAAAGTAGCGGTAAAATGCGTTAATCTTAGACGGACTCACAATAGCGAAGGCATCTTCCGAGAACAGTTCTGACAGTAAGGGATGAAGGCTAGGGGCGCAAAACGGATTAGATACCCGTGTAGTCCTAGCAGTAAACACTGCACACTAAACATTAGTACCTCTTCGAGAGGTATTGGTGCTGAAGGGAAGCCGGAGAGTGTGCTACCTGGGAAGTATAGTCGCAAGGCCGAAACTTAAAGGAATTGGCGGGGAGACACTACAACGAGTGACGCGTGCGGTTCAATTAGATTCCACACCGTGAACCTCACCAGGAGCGACAGCAGGATGAAGGTCAGTCTAAAGGGCTTACCTGACACGCTGAGCGGAGTTGCATGGCCGACGTCAGCCTGTGCCGTGAGGTGACCTGTTAAATCAGGTAACAGGCAAGACCCGCGTGTATATTTACTATGAGTACTATATACAGATTGCCTGGGTAACCAGGATGAAAGCGCGGGCTACGTTAGGTGAGTACAGCCCTAATCCCCTGGGCAACACGCGCGCGTCAATGGTAGATACAACGGGATGCAACACCGAAAGGTGAAGCTAATCTCTTAAAGTCTATCTTAGTCTAGATTGAAGCTTGTAACTCAGCTTCATGACACTGGAATTCGTAGTAATCGTTTGTTATCAGCGAACGGTGAATATGTCACTGTCTCTTGCACACACTGCCCGTCAAACCAACCGAGTTATACTATGGTGAAACTCACTGAGGAGAACCTTAGCATGATGAGGTAGGTTAAGTCGTCACAAGGTATCTGTAGGGGAACCTGCAGATGGATCACCTCCTTATTTATTTTCTTCGGAAAATAAATTTTCACAAAAATTTTAATTTTTAGTGAATATATGTTTACAACAGGGTTATGACCCTGCTTCTACATACTCATCTTATTTATTGGAAAGAATTATAAGGCTCAACGGGCTTTTTTTAATGCGCTCGAGGGCGTTAGGGGCCCGTAGTCCAATGGTAGAACACTTGCCTTGCACGCATGAGATCCGAGTTCGATTCTCGGCGGGTCCATTGTCTTTCTAATAAATTAAATTAAGGAAAAATAAAATGACAAAAAAATTAGAAATTATAATTGAAGGACAAACAGAAGGAAGATTAGAAGTAGATGAAATTGGAAAAGAAGAAATCAAGGTTGTGGGGTTTGAACTTAAGCAAGAAATTAGAGAAAGATTAAAGATGAACCTCTTAAAACCCGGAACCCTTTACTTAGATACATACTCAAATTATATAAAAACAGTTCAACACGGAATGGAACATTACCTTGAAAAAAAAGTAGAAATTAAAGAATACGTACAAAATTAAAATCACAAATCATATTCACAAAAAATCTGAAAATTTTCAGATGTGAAAAACAGGTTCCGAAAAATTTTCGGGATCTATTTGAGAACATATTCATTTGAATATTCGGGAGCATCCGATATTCTTAATGTTCAGTGATAGAAGTAGTGGAGAGGTTTTCCTTATTAGGAAAACACATTCTATAATATATACTGTTAGACGAATAGCTTGGTTTTGGTTTCGACGAAAGGCGTGGCAAGCTGCGATAAGCTTCGGGGAGTTGCATGCAAACTTTGATCCGGAGATACCTGAATACCCAGAGATGGGGGAAGACGCTGTGAATTGAAACATCTTAGTAACAGCAGGAAAAGAAAACATAAAGTGATTCCCTTAATAGCAGAGAGCGAAAAGGGAAGAGGGCAAACCGAATCTACTTTAGAAATGAAGCAAGAGATGTGGTGAAGGTAAATACCTAAGTTATTGACTCAAACTTTGCTGGAAAGCAGGGCCTTAGAGGGTGATAGCCCCTTAGAGGAAGATAATATGGTGTTCTTCAACGAGTAGGGCGTCCTGAATTGGGCGTCTGAATATGGCAGGATTAACTGCCAACCCTAAATAAAACCAAAGTCCGATAGCGCATTAGTACCGCGAGGGAAAGCTGAAAAGTACTCATAACAGAGTGTGAAAAGACTTGAAATCTAGCAGTTACAGTTAGTTACTGCTCTTACTTGTAAGAGTTGTAACGTACGTTTTGAAAAACGAGCCAGGGAGTTTTCTTGTGTGGCGAGGCTAATCAATTATGTTGAGTAACCAAAGCGAAAGCAAGTGTGAAAACGCGTTTAGTCACATGAGACAGACCTGAAGCCAGATGATCTATTTTTGAGCAAGCTGAAGTCTTCCGAAAGGAGGATGGAGGGCTGAACCGGTGTTGCGTACATACACTCGAATGACTTGAGAATAGGGGTGAAAAGCCTATCTAATCTGGCAATGGCTGGTTCCTACTGAAATATGCCTTCGTATAGCCTTATTTAGTTGGTTAACGGCGTAAAGTACGGATGGAGTTTGCAGGGGCTATCGCTTACGGAACTCTTTCCAACTCAGAATCTGTTAATTGCATAAAATAAGAAACAGTGGCAGTATGTAAGATATTGTCACGAGACCCGAACAAGGGAAACCAAAGTTAAGGTCCCAAAATTTCTACTAAGTGTAACAAAAGGTGTCTTAAACCTGAGACACTGGGGATGTAAGCTTAGAAGCAGCTACCATTTAAAGAAAGCGTAACAGCTCACCCATTGAGGTTCAGGGCCCTGAAAATGGACGGGGCTAAGTAGAATACCGATACTTTGGAGGCACTCGAGAGCGAGTGTTCTGGTAAGTAGGCGTGCTTTTTGCGTAGAATCATTTTCGAGAGAAAGTGTGGAGCGAAAAGCAATGAGAATCCTGGTAATAGTAGGATGTGATTTTGCTGAGAACGCAAAACGTCGTAAGGGTAAGGTTTCCTTGGCCATATATGTTAGCCAAGGGTTAGTCAGTACCTAAGTTGTACCTTAACTGAATACAACGATGGATGGCAGGTTAATATTCCTGCACTGATTAGTTCTTACATAATTAAATTTGCTTCAGGATAAGCAGGTGTTCGAGAGAACATTCTATCAAAGAAATCTGTCGAGGGTAATCCTAAGACGCAGAAGAATTTGAAGATTCGTTGCTGATTCCAGGAGCCAGTGAAAAGATTTAATTCTTGAATTAATCAACTGTACCCACAACCGACACTGGTGCCCTAGCTGAGAAGGCTAAGACGTGTAAGGATAAACCAATCAAGGGAATTCGGCAATATTGGTCCTGTAGCTTCGGCTTAAGGGATGTCTATCTTTGTGTGTTCCAGAAATGTGCATGCATCGGTAGATCTCAGTAACTAGGATGGCCCGACTGTTTACCAAAAACGTAGCCACGTGCTAATCTGAAAAGACTTGTATACGTGGTGAGACCTGCCCAGTGGTGGTGTCTCAAACTCCTTTCCAAGGGAGCTAAGGTCCATCAAACGGCGGGGGTAACTATGACCCTCTTAAGGTAAAATTTACGTTGCCTTACGATTTGTTGAAAAACAAAACGCTTCAAGAGTCATGGAATAAAAAACAGTTAATAAGTTACAGAATAAAAAACCAATGAAGAAAATTTGGCTATATGCTGGAAAATCTGAGTATATTTGAATACTCGTCGAGAAATCGAAAGTGAAAATTTCAAATTGCAGACAATCAGCAGGAAAGACTAGAATTATAAAATAATTTTAGAATCCTCAGAGACTTTACGCCAAACTAATTTTAATAATTAGAAGATATAGTCCGAGCTTTATAGCGATATAAAGAATTAAATTCTACTCAAGAATTTAGAATAACATAAATGAGCGTAATGCCTTGTCGTCTGAATGGCGACGTGCATGAATGGTTTAACGAGGTTGTCGCTGTCCCTGGTTGGGACCTTCTGAAAATATTAGTCCGGTGCACAGACCGGAGACACCTAATGGGAAGTTAAGACCTTGTGGAACTTTACTGCAACTTGTTGTTGTGATTTTATCAGGGATGCATAGAATAAGTAGGAGCATCGAAGCAGTCATTTCGGTGATTGTGGAGCAAACTTGTAATACTACTCATCTTTCTTAAAATTGCTTACTCTTTATGAGGACACCAGCAGGCGGGCAGTTTGGCTGGGGCGGCGCCCTGTCGAAAAGATATCGATAGGACCCAAAGACAAGCTCATCTAGCTTGGAAATCTAGAGTTGAGTGCGAGGGCAAAAGCTTGTCTAACTGTATTCTGAAAAGCAAGGAATGCAGAAGCGAAAGCTGGGCCTAGTGAACCCACGTGCTTTTTTAATAGAAGCCGTGTCTGATAGAAAAGTTACCCCAAGGATAATAAGCTGGTCGCTCCCGATAGTCCGTATTGACGGAGCGGTTTGGTATTTCGCTGTCGGCTCTCCCTATCCTGCGCGTGCAGCAGCGTGCAAGGGTGTCGGAGTTCACGCATTAAAAGGGATCGTTAGCTGGGTTAAGAACGTCGAAAATCGTGGCGTTGCATTGAAGTAATTCAATGAAAAATAAAATCGGCTCATATCGGTGAAACCTAAAACTTTATGAATCACTGCCAGATTATGACAAATGATTATTAACATAAAAGAAATGGTAATACCGAGGGAAGATGAGATTAATTGATTCAACAGAACTTGCTTATATCGCAGGTTTTTTAGATGGCGATGGAAGTATATTTTTCCAGATAATTTCAAGACCAGATTACAAACTAAAATTTCAGATAAGAAGTTCAATAGCTTTTTATCAAGATACAACAAATAAAGAAATTTTAGAATGGTTAAAAGAAATGTTTGGAGCAGGATATATCCGTCATAGAAAAACTGGAATACGTGATTACACAATTGTTGATTCAAAAGAAGTCAAGAAAATTCTTGAACTTCTAAAACCTTATGTAAAGCTTAAGAAAAAACAAGTTGAAACTGGAATTGAAATTCTAAATAAACTTGAGAGCGAAAAGTCAAAAGAAAATCTTTTAGAAATTTGTAAACTAGTTGATAAATTCAAAGAGTTTAATTATTCTAAAAAGAGAACAATGACTTATGAGGTTGTAAAACAATCTTTATCCCCGTAGAGACTTTGAGTCCATTAATTTATTAATGGCGCATGAGAATAGAACCTAAGCAATCATGTGAAAAATTCAAGAATTTTGCAAATTAAATACGCAAGATTAATACGCCGATCGCCTAATTTAAAAAATTAGGATGATGGTATAGTCCACCCCATATCGAAAGAATGGAACAGGTACGCGAGACAGTTTGTATAATATCTATTAGGCGTGTTATTGTCTGAGTGGAACAAGTATCTAGTACGAGAGGAACGGTACTTGGATGCCTCTGGTGAGCAGTTATCATATGGTAAGCTGCATAGCTACGCATTGAGTGAATAAGAGCTGAATGCATCTAAGCTCGAAGTCACCCGCAAAACGAGACAATTAAAGCCGTCATAAAAGATGACGTCGATAGAACTCTTGTGTAAGATTTAAGCTTCGGCGAAAATTTTAGCATAGAGTCACTAAAAGCTTTAATTATATGTTTTTCTAATATAAAAAAGAAAAATCTCTCCACTACTTCTATTGTGTTTTCATTTTCTAAAACATTTTAGAGTTTTATAATTAGTTGGAACTCTAGAGTATAAAAGTTTAAATAGACTATAAATAAAAAGGAATTATGGAAAATTCAAAAAAATTAATACAATTAATTAAAGATTATGGATGGGAACTTTACAAAATCCCAAATAAAATTGCTCCAAGTTTTGAAATAATGCAAAAAGAAGGCCCGATAAATATTCTGGAAAATGGAGAACACACTTATTTTTTTGCTCCTATTCCTCTTCAAAATCAAACTCTTAGAGAAGCATATAGTTTAACTAAAGGGTTAGGCCCTTCAATTCTTATCTCTCCACCATATGAAGGATTATTGGATTTTTATAAAGGTTCTTTTACTTGTGAAAGAGAAAATGAAATTTTATTTGCAAGATTATCTTTAGAAGAGAATAATCAAACAATCCTTATGACTCCAAAAGCAGTGTATAATTTAAACCCCAGTGCAGCTCTTCTAGAGACAAACTTATTATTCGAAATTTTTAGAGATAATTTCAGGATTGTTAAACCCAGAGAATATGGAAAAACTATTCCAATTGTAAATCCAAAGGACATTATGAGCAATTAGAGTTTAATTTTTGTAAAAATAAAATTTATTTTAATCCTAATCCGAGTGTAAATTTTATTTGAGAATTTATTCCAGGAAAGGGATATTTATTTGCGTGAGTTGGAGAATATTCTATTTCAAAATAAGAGAGGATTGTATCGTTAACTCTCCAACTTGTTCCTGCCTTAAGATATCCTCCGAAATAATTAGCATTAAATTCATTAAGATTTTCTTTTTGATAGATATTTTTAACTTTTGCTCCGAGCCCAAGATAAACATCATGATTGTCTACCTTTTCAGATTTAAGATTTATTCCAAGACCAGTTTCACTCAAGGCAATTCTTGATTCTCTATCAAAAGAGTAAGCAAATTCTTTGCTCATAGAATAATCAATAGAGAGATTTTTTGTTAATTTATGCTCTAATCCTAAATCTAAACCGAGGGATGGATAGTAACTTACTAATTCCTTACGTGTTTGATGTGAAGAAGATAATCCTCCTTTTAGAAATACTTCTTTATCTTGGGAGGGGGAGTTTAGAGAGATTAGAGTTAGAGGAAGAGCCAGTAGGAGAGTTCTAAATTTATTCATAAAAGGGGAAGAAATTTATTTTTTATAAGGATTGTTGTTCTAAACAATTTATAAAAATAAGACAATAATACTTATAAATAGAAACAATTATTCAAGTTTATGAAAAATCAAAAATTTATTATGAGGGATAAAAGTGGAAATTATTCTACGGGCCATGCTTCTTATAGCAGCAGATTTTACAATGCAAAAATATATGAAGGAAATCCAAAAGATTACGAACAATTTGAAAATGAGATTATTCTTTTAGATTCAGAGAGGGGGTTAGAATTAATAGCTAGAGAAATTGAATCCTTAGATGGAAAAATTGATAACGTAGAGTACGCTCTTTTAGAAATGAAAAAAGGAAGAGAAAATTTTTATGAGAATAGTGAAGAACTTAGAAAATATATTCGATTACATAACAAATGTATTCATCCAATATTAGGGATGACTGAGAGCACAAGACAAAAAATAATAAAGGATGTGCTTTCTAAATAAAATGGAATTAGTTTGTTTATTATCTTCGGGGCAGGGAACCTGGGCGCAAGTTTCTGGATTAATGAAACATGGAGAATGGGATAAAATATTTTTGATTGGAAGTGATTTTGCCAAAAGTTTTACACATGAGAAACCTTTTGAATTTATTAAAGTAGATTTAGATAAAAAATTAATTGATTTGAGAGATGAATTATCCACAAAACTTAAAGGTAAATTCGAGGGAATGGAAGTTGCACTTTCTCTTGCATCTGGTGATGGCAAAGAGCACATGGCACTTGTTTCTGCCTTGATTAATCAACCAATGGGAGTAAGATTTGTTGCTCTAACTAAAAGTGGAATTGTTTATTTGTAAAATGATTATAGTTCCTCCCCCATTTAATCCTTTGTTTAATAATTATAATAATCAAACTTCCTTAACTCCCTTATTTAACCCAAAATTATTTATGAAAGTATTTGGAATTACTACTATTAGTTTATCCTTATTATTAACTAATTGTTATATTGCTCATGAAACTTCACACAAAATAAAAGATATGCCAACAATTGAAAGAAAGATTGAAGAAGCTAATAGATTAAAAAAAGATATAAAAGAAAATTGGTATTTTAGTCCTTTCTTACTTGGAGAATATCTTACTGCTAAACATTATCTTAAGGATTTAGAAAGATAATCAATAATTTTTCCCCACTAAAAAATTACTAATTCTAAAGCATAGATTTTTAAGTAAGAAAGGTGAAATAAATGTGAAGATGAAAAAGTATAGTTTGGAAGAAATAAGAGGTAAAAAAATTTCATTAGTTTTGTCTGGAGGGGCGTCTTATGGAATTGCACATTTAGGTATTATTAAATATCTTGAAGAAAAAGAAATTAAACCAGTTGAAGTTTTAGGAGCTTCAATGGGAGCGATTGTAGCAGCGTTATATTCTATTGGTAAAAATTTTAAAGAAATTGAAGAACTTACAAGTAAAGTTAAGATAAAAGGAGTCTACCAGTTAAAAGTTAGTTTGGGGAAGAAGAGAAAAGATTATGATAAAGTAAAAAACTTTATGCAAAAATTATTTGAAAATAGAAAAATGAAAGATACAAATATAGACTTAAAAATTATGACCACTAATGTCAATACTGGTATTGGAAAACTTTTCACTAAAGAAGATAATGTTTATATTTATGAAGCAGTTATGGCTTCAATTGCGGTTCCAGGATTATTTAAACCAAAAGAGATTAAGGGAGTTTATTATATTGATGGGGGAGTTTATTCTAATCTTCCAGTTGAATATGCAAAGGTAGGCAACATAAAAATTGCTTGCAATGTTATCAATAGTAAAAAAACTCATGAATATATTAAAAATAAAAAGAATGCTGTTTCTTTAATTCACAGGAATCTTAAGGTTGTTAGATCAACTATTCATTATTTAATAGAAAATCAAACTAATGCTAAAGCTCCTTATATAAAAAATTTAATTCTAATTGAACCAGACCTTTCTGAATTTTCAAAAGTATCTTTTCAAGATTACAAAACCATGATTAAGAGAGGCTATTCTGAAATAAGTAAATATTTCAAAAATTGATTACAATAATTCTTAAAAAGGATATGAGGTTAGCAAAATTATGATAGGAAGAGAAAAACCAATTATATTATTTGACATGGATGGAACGCTCTTCGATTATGAAGGTCAACTAATTGGAGATTTAAATTATCTTAAAGCTCCAGAAGAACCTCTATTAACTAGAGAGAATTTCCAAAAAAGAAAAGATGAGAAACACATTTTTGAGAGAAGCAAATTAATTACTCATAATGAATCCTGGTGGGAAAATTTACCAAAATTGCAATTAGGTTGGGATGTTCTTGAAATTGCACAAGAACTAGATTGTAGAATAGTTATTGCAACTCAGGGTCCAAGTTTTAATCCTTATGCATGGTCTGGGAAAAAAAGATGCATTGATAAAAATTTTGATTCTAGATTTGATATTAATATTACTAGAGATAAGGGCTTATTATATGGAAGGGCATTTGTTGATGATTATCCTCCCTATCTTTCAAGATGGCTTGAACATAGAAAAAGAGGACAGGCAATTATGCCTGCTAATTGTAATAATGCTTATTTTAAACATCCCCAAGTTTTAAGATACGAGGGGAATAATTTGGATGCAGTTAGAAAAACTTTGGAGAGAGTTAAGAATAGATAATTAATAATCTTCTTTTTTAATTTTTAAATTAGATTTGTTTTTTCCTAAAACATAAGCTCGTGAGATTTCATGTTGGTCGAGAAGTTTGTATCCTGTTCCTTGCAATTCTTTTTCAAGCTTTTTTATCCAAATTAACATCTCCCTATGAGAAGGCATTTTTTCATAGCCCAATCTTTCTCTTGCAAAACCCACGGACATGAATCCTTTAATTTCTATTATAAAAGGTTTTGATAATTTTATTAAAGAAGCAAATTCAGAAATAAATTCTTCTTTCATATTTAAATCTCTAATTAAATTTATTCTAAACACAGTTTTATTTTTTTTAGGGATTGTTGAAATTATCTTTAGAGTTTCATTTAACTTTTTCCAAGCATCTTTTTTTAAACTTCTGTGGAATTTTTGATATTCTTTTTCATTAGAAGTATTAACAGAAACATATAATCTCGTCGGTAATTGATTGTTTTTTATTAATTTTTTTATTACTTCTGGTTGAAGTCCATTTGTTACAAGAAATGAAGTGCAATTTCTTTTTCTAATCTCTGAAATTAATTCTCCTACTTTTGGATAGAGAGTTGGTTCCCCCGTTAGACTAATTGCAAATTGAGTTGGATTTTGAGCTTCTTTTAATTTAGTTTGATTTGCTTTTGAAAGCTGTTTACTTTTTGAATTTGGATTTATTTTAAATCCCGTTAAAAGTTTTCTTTGAGCCTTTATTGCTCCTTCAATTATTTCATTTGGAAAATCATATTGTTCTGGAAATTTATTCTGAGCATTAGAGATATCTCTCCAACAATGAATACAACGATTATTGCAGAATATTGAACAGGTCATTTGACAACATTGATGAGAGTTTATTCCATAGAATTTTTGCTTAAAACATTCTCCTTCATCTCTCAAAGAGTTTTTTGTCCAGGTGCACAATTGAACAGCTGAATGTTTTCCAACGGGTTCGTACGTTTCTTTTCTAATTCTTTTTCTTGCACGTGACATAATAAGAAATAGAGGGGAGAAGTTTTAAAGCTTGGGATTGCATCCAGTTAAAGTTCTGTCAAAAAAACACTAATTTCCCCTTGATTCAACCAGGTCGAATCTGGAGAAATTTCTGAATAAATTTTAGAAACAAGATACTTTCTATGCCCAAACTGAGAATTAAGTGCAGATTCATCTATAAGACGATTTTGTTCATTAATTTCTAATCTTTTTAATTCTTTTACCTTTTCTGCAGGTAGAAGAAGATTTTTGTTGAAATAAACCTTTTCATTACGAGCCTTATATTCTAATCCACTTATCTCGTTTATTTTAACCTCATCTCCTTTGCTAAAAACTGCTCCTTGTCCTCCAAAAAGAAGAGTGTCGCCTTCCTTATTTGTAAGATACAATTTATAATCCGCATAGTCCATAAAGAATCTAGAGCACACATGCTTTTTAAAGATTTATATTCTGAATAAGAATAATTTAAATCATTCCCTTAACCCAAAAAACCATAATTAAGATTAACAAAGCCAACAGAACTGCAGTTATAATCTTAAAAGATTTTTCTGCTATTTTTGGTTTTTTTGTAATTGCCAAAATAGTTAGATAAAAGAACCTTCCTCCGTCGAAAATTCCCATTGGAAGCATATTTACAAGAGCCACACTAAAACTAATTAAGATTAACCACCACAACAAATCGTATATAAACTGGAACCACTCAACTTTTGGTTCGTAATAAATATGGGGTTCTTTATAGGAACTAAAGAAAGCAGTTATGCTTGAAACAACTCCTTTTTGTTGTTCATAAAAAACAATTCCTAACCAAGCTTTATCTTTTTCAATAGGATTTTGCTCCAAAAATAAATTATAATCTTTCTCTTTTCCATCAACCATAGTTGTTACAGTTATAGGTTCTCCTGGAGAATATCTTCCTAATTCTGATTTAAAGGATTCCAAACTATTTACTTTCGCATTATTAATTGCAACAATTGGACCATATAATTCTGCTTTAATTGCAGGAGATTCATAATAAAGAGCAATAAGAGATTTGTCTTTAGAAAATCCTCGGACTTTTGTAAACTCCTGTTCTTCGATATAAATTGAATTATTTGTTGATTTTATTAAAGATGAAACCTGATTATATGAAGGATTACTAAGAGCCACCCCATTAATCATTGTTATTGCAGAAACATTTTGAATAGTTGAACCATAATCATCAAATACAACTCCTGAAGGAGCAAAAGCCGCTGCAAAAAAGCCCCACAATAGAAGCACTCCAAAAATTGCTGTGAGAATATTTGCAAAAGTTCCTGCAGATAAAACTGCTCTTTGAGAAAAATTAGATTTCTTTACCATCACCTTTTCGTCTAATTCCACGAATGCAGCTAAAAATACTGGGAAGAAAAATGGGAAAAAACCAAATCCCGTTTTCTTCGTTCTAACTTTATTTGCCGATGCAAATATCCCGTGAAAAAATTCGTGAGTAATTGCAATTACTGCTAAAATTATTATCCAATAGGTAAAATAGAAAGGAGGTAAAAAGCTTAATTTGAATATCTGAGGAAGATATGGAATCAAGGGCATGATTGGGGGGACCTTTATTGCTCTAACAGCATCGGCATTAAAGAGATATAACCACAAAATTTTTCCAAAGAGATAAATCATACCAGCCATCAAGGCGTATCCCAACCATACAGAAATGTGACTTAAAATTTTCAAAAGCGTTTTATTTTTCTCACCAAACTTTTTAATAATTTTCACTCCCCAATTTGTTCTATATAAAAATAATAATCCATCTTTTTGCAAATTTTTTCTCTTAATAATTAAAAATGTAACAATTGCAATTAGAAAGATTGCTAGTAATATTAAATCTAAAACCATAAAATTCATTTTATCACCTTAATTTATTAGGAAAGAGAGTTTAAAAGAGTGGCGGTTTATTTCTTTCAATTGATTAATTGCATGAGATAAAGTCAATTATTAAATTTATTTCTTTTTAATTGGTCTAAATCTGGTACTCTTGCATTTTCTGCATTTTACTTTTCCCTTAAGAATTCTTTGAGAATCTGACCTTACTTTTGCTTTACAATTTTTGCAGATAAAAATATTCTTGAATAATCTGTTTTGAGCTTCTGGAATTTTTGTTGCCATCGGAAGACACCTACGGTTTCTTAACGCTCAACTTCCCTTCCTGAACGTTTAGATATTTAATTTTTGCCATCGGATTTTAGGATTAAACCTTTCTCTTAATTAATTTAATTCCTTCAATATCCCAGTATTCAACATTACACCCTTCCACTATATCTGCTTTTGCTTCTTCAGATATGTCCATTTCGATTGTCTCAAAAGATTCTAAGTCCATCAAACTTGCTTTGTCTCCATGAACAGATAAAACTTGAGCTTTATTTTTATTTACCATTGGAACTTCAAATCTATCGTGCCCGGGAACTACAAAAACTTTTTTGTTTCCAGTTAACATATGTGCCGCTTCAATTCTACATTTAGCATGACCGTGTTTTCCTGTTTTAGAAACATCCATTTTTTTTACAGTATATGGTTGACCTTCGAGTAAAATGTTTGCACCTGCTCTTGCCTCTACTGCATCAATAATTTTTAATACCATAATGTATGGAAAAAAATTGAGTTTATAAAGTTTTAGTTGAGGAGAAAAAATTGAAGAAAAGATTTAGAGAGTCTTTGTCCATTAATTTTATAAACCTTGTTTTAATTTTGTTTCTATGCCTTTACAAAAAAAAGATTTTATTGAAATTGAATTCACTGCTAAACTGAAAGATGGAGAGATTTTTGACTCTAATAAAAAAGAAGATTTAGGTAAAACCAGATTAAAGGGAGATGCTAAACCTTTTGTTTTTGCTCTTGGAGAGGGAATGTTTCTTAATTCAATTGATGATTATCTTATTGGAAAGGAGATTGGAGAGTACAAAATAGAATTAACTCCAGATAAGGCTTTTGGAAAAAGAGACCCCAAGATGATTCAAATGATTCCTTTAATTCATTTTAGACAACAACAGGTAAATCCTATTCCTGGAGCAGTTTTCAATTTTGATGGAAAACTTGCAAGAGTTTTGACCGTTTCTGGAGGAAGAGTAATGGTTGATTTTAACAATCCTCTTGCAGGAAAAGATGTAATCTATGAAGTAAATATTTTAAGAAAGATTGAAGAAATAGAAGATAAGATTATGGCTATTAACGAATTTTTCTTTAGAAGAAATTTTGAATATACAGTTGAAGGAAACAAATTAAACATGAAAGCTCCAAAAGGGTGGAGCAAATTTATTGAACTATTTAAGGATAAATATAAAGATTTACTTAACTTAGAAGTTTCTGTTACAGAATTTGAAGAAAAAGAAAAAACAGTCAATAATGAATAAAATTATCTCTTGAAAATAACACAACAATTTTTATAAAGACAAAACTTCTTTCCCAATCATGGATGCTTATTACGATAAAGAGGCGCAAAGAGATACAGCAAATATCTCTCAAGAGGTAAAAGAGATTGATAGAGAGCTTGAGGAGATTATTAAAAAGCAAGCTGCAAAGATTAAGGTTATTGGTATTGGAGGGGGAGGAAATAACTCTCTTTCTAGAATGAGAGAAATTGGAATTAGGGGAGGAGAACTGATTGCAGTTAATACAGATGCTCAAGATTTACTTTATGCTAATGCCGATCATAAAATTCTTATTGGAAAGGAACTAACTCAGGGATTGGGAGCAGGAAGTAATCCAAAGGTAGGACAGGAAGCTGCTAAAGAATCTGAAGCAGATATTAAGAAAAAAATTGCTGGGTCTGATATGGTTTTTTTAACATGTGGTATGGGAGGAGGAACCGGTACTGGAGCTGCTCCTGTAATTGCTGCTCTCGCAAAGAAACAGGGTTCATTGACCATCGGAGTTGTTACAATGCCTTTCACAATCGAAGGACAGAAGAGAATTGAAAATGCAATGGATGGATTAGAAAGACTTCAAGCAGTTGTTGATACTCTTATTGTTATTCCAAATGATAAACTATTAGAACTTGCTCCAGAATTACCTTTACATACTGCATTTAAAATTGCTGATGAAATTTTAACCAATGCCGTTAAAGGTACAACTGAATTGGTTACAACCTCTGGTTTAGTAAACTTAGATTTTGCAGATATTAGAACCGTTATGACTAATGGAGGAGTTTCATTGATTGGAATGGGGGAATCCGATACAGAAAATAGGGCAAGAGATTCAATTCAAAAAGCAATTCAAAATCCTTTGCTTGATGTAGATATTGCTGATGCAAGCGGGGCTTTAGTAAATATCGTTGGAGGGCCAGATATGAGTTTAGAAGAGTGTAAAGAAATTATTAAAACTGTTGGAGATAAATTAAACCCCGATGCTAAAATGATTTGGGGAGCAAAGATTTCTCCAGACATGGACCGGTCAATTAGAGTTTTATTAATTGTAACTGGAGTAAAAAGTTCTCAGATTTTTGGTCATGCAGATTTAGCACTAAGACATAAAGAAATTGAAGAAGAATTAGGTATTGAGTTTATTAGTGATGATGAGGATTAATTCTTAATTAAATAACTTTAAAAACTATTTTGACTAAAATTAATTATGGGAAAAGCAAAAGAATTTTTTGGAAAATGTAAAAGAGTTTGGTTTACTATGAGAAAACCAACAAAAAAAGAATTTGAGACTGTTGCAAAGATTTCTGCTATTGGTATTTTGGTTATTGGACTTTTCGGATTTTTAATTTCTATTCTTATGAAGTTGTTTAGTTAAATAAAATATTTTAAAATGGATAAAATAGAATACGGGAAAGTGTATTTATTAGATTATTCTGAGAAAGGGAAATATACTTCTCAAGCGGTCTATCTGGGGAAAAAAAGTCGTAATAAAAGATTTATTCTAAATAACCATGTTTTTATGGTCTGGCATAATTTTATGAAAAAAGGAGATAGCCCCGTAGTTCTTAATTGCAGTGGATTTGAAATCAAAGAAGAAGATAAGTTAAATTTAGATTATTCTGCTGGAAGAAAAAATTTTGCTAGATTAAGTAAACTTGAAAAAGAATATATTCAAGATTTAGCAAAAAAATACTGGGATAAGATTTATAAACTAACTTTTTCAAATAAATATATCTACTTCTAGAGATGTTAGAGGTAGTGGAGACAAAAGACAATGATTTTCATTATCAAAGTAACAACAAACAAAGAAGAAAGAGCAGTCGATATGATTGCTGATAGAGTAGCAAAGAAATCAATTAATGTTTTTTCTGTTTCAAGACCTCATGGACTTAGAGGATACGTTTTATTAGAAGCTGAAGATAGAGAGTCAGCTGAAGAAGCAGTTTACAATTTACAATATGTTAAGGGAATAATTGGAAAAACAATTAGTTATGAAGAAATTAAAAACATGGTTGAACCAACAGCAACAACTGTCTCAATAAAAGAAGGAGATATTGTTGAAATTATTGGAGCAACATTGAAGGGAGAAAAAGCAAAAGTTTTAAGAATAGATAAACAGAAAGAAGAAGTAGTAGTGAGTTTATTGGGGGCAGTTATCCCATTACCCGTTACACTTAAATTAGACAATGTTAAAGTAATAAGGAGAGAAGAAGATGCAGATTAAAATTTTAGCTGATGGTGGGGCAATGAAGCCGGGTCCTGCTTTGAGCCAGAAACTTGGACCAGCCGGTATTCCAATTAATTCAGTTATTGCTAAGATAAACGAAGCAACAGCAGACTTCAGTGGAATGAAAGTTCCAATTGAATTAGAAGTTAATGTTAAAACTAAAACCTTCGAAGTTAAGGTTTTTTCTCCTCCAGTTTCAGAATTATTAAAAAAAGAAGTTGGAGTTCCAAAGGGTTCTGGAATACAATCTAAGTTATATGCAGGAAATGCTTCTATTGAACAAATAATTAAGGTTGCAAAAACAAAGCAACAAAATCTATTATGTAATGACTTAAAAACTTCTGTTAAAACAGTTATTGGAAGTTGTGTAAGTTTAGGAATTTTAGTTGAGAATAAACTTGCTAAAGATGTTGAAAAGGAAGTTGAGGCAGGAAAATATGATAAAGAAATAAAAAATGTTATAACTGAAACACCTGCTGAAAAGAAAAAACTTTTAGAAAATACATTTAATGATATCAAGGCTAAACAAGAGCTTAAAATTAAACAAGAAACTAAGGCTAAAGAAGAAGCAACTGCGGCTGCTGCTAGTGCAGCTCCTGCTGCTACAACTGCGGCTGCTGCGCCTGCAGCAAAAGCAGAGAAAAAAAAGTAGTTTTAAAATCAAATAATTTATAAATCACCCTTAGCTCTTTTTCATAATGGGGCTGTGGGGTAGCCTGGTTAGCCTCGGAGGTTTGGGACCTCCTGACCCCGGTTCAAATCCGGGCAGCCCCATTTTTAGGGAGACAAAATGACAACAAAATCAAAAAAAACAAAATCTGCAGGACGATTCGGAGCACGTTATGGTAAAAGACCTAGAGATAAATTAGTTTCTGTTGAAGAAAAACAAAAAAGAAAACAAACTTGTCCATTCTGTAAAAGAGAGGGAGCAAAAAGAATTAAAAAAGGAGTTTGGCATTGTATTAAGTGCGATAAGAAATTCGCATCACATACATATTACTTAGATTAAAATGGTAGAATATAAATGTTTCAATTGTGGAGAAAAAATAGATAGCAAAGAGCTTAAAAAAAGATTTTTGTGTGTTAAATGTGGTTCTAAAATTTTCTACAAACCTCGAACAAAAGTAAAAGTAGTAAAGGCAGAATAAAATGGAAGATAATGAAAAAATAAGGAATCTTCAAATTCTTGAACAAAATTTGCATAGTTTAATGATGCAAAAACAGGCATTTCAGATGGAATTAGCAGAAACTAATGCTGCACTGAGAGAAATTCAGAATTCTACCGACGATGTTTATAAAATAATCAGTCAACTAATGATAAAAGTACGTCGAGAAAAAGTAAAAAAAGAGTTAGAAGAAAAGAAAAAATTATTTGATTTAAGAATTCAATCAATTGAAAAACAAGAACAAGAATTTGAAAAAAAAGCAGATTCTCTTCGGAAAGAAGTTTTTAAGACTACAAAGCAATAGTGAATTAATATATATCTAACACTTACGAAATATTTATAAATAAGACATTTCTAAATTTATCATGGTACTAAAAAAATTAAAAGATTTGTTCGGAAATCAAAAATACGAAAGCTCAGGCGAGGACTACGTTGAAATTGATTTGAACCAAGAAAAGAAAGAAAACAAGGTGATGGTGAAACTTTTCGTGCTTAAAGACTATGAGGATTCTAACATGGTTTTGAATGCAATAAGAGAAGGCTACACTATTGGAATTGTTGATATCCGAGTTCTTAAGAAGAAAGATCCTATAGAACTTAAGAGAGCAATTGGAAAGATCAAAAAGACTGTTCAAGCTCTTGAAGGTAGTATAGCTGGATTTGGAGAGAGTACAATTATCATAACTCCTGCATTTGCAAAAATTGACAGAGAAATTATGATGAGAGCTCCAAAGAAAGAAGAATCGAACCTTGATGATTTCTAAATGAGCAATCTTAAAATAGGGGAAAGAAAATAGGGGACTTAAAAGATATAATCGATTTAGGTTATACTTTACGTTTAATCAAAACCTTTAAATCTTACGTTTTAGTCAATTGATTATGAAAGCATTATTTGTAAGTGTAAAGAAGGTTTTTGGTAAAATTGATTTTTCGAGTTTAGATAGAATTAGAGAAGAATCTATTTCTTTATGTTATTCTATTCAGTTTGAAGATTTAGCTAGAAGAGTAAAAGAAACTCTTGGAACTAAAATTTTAGAAGAGATTCAAGTTTTAGGATGCAGTTCCCCTAGTTTTTCAGACAGGACTAAAGCAATATTAATAATAGGAGAAGGGGAATTTCACCCAGTGGCTTTGGCTTATGAATCTGGGCTTAAAACCTATGTTTTTAATGAAAACGGGCTTAGAGAGATAAGAGAAGTCTCTATTGAAGCAATGAAACGGAGAGAAAAAGGGGCTTATTCAAAATATCTTAGTTCTAAAAGAGTAGGAGTTTTGGTCTCAACTAAACCTGGACAGCAAAGGCTCTCAAGAGCCTTAGATTTTAAGAAAAAGACAAAAAATAAGAGGGTCTATTTATTTTTAACAAATGAAGTCAATGTAAATGAGTTTGAAAACTTCAAAATTGAGTCCTGGATTAATAGTGCCTGCCCAAGAATGGACTTAGAAAATAAGGTTCTTCTTAATCTTAATAACTTAAATTCTAAAAGTAAATAGAAATATTTATATACTATAGCACCCTATAGTTCAATATGGTTACAACAATACAAATTGATGAAACTCTAAAAGCAAAATTAGATAATCTTAAAATTCATCATAGAGAGACTTATAATGAACTTCTTTATAGGTTAATTAGTAGTGGTTCTCCCCTAAATGCAGATAGAGAGAATCTTATTGAGACAATAGAAGTGCTTTCTGATCCGGAGATAATGGCAGGAATTGCAAAAGGATTAAGAGATTTTAAAGAAGGACGATTCAAATCTTTTGAACAAATAAAAAAAGAGATGAACTAAATGCACAATTTACTTTTTTCTAAAGAAGCAGAGGATTTTTTAAAAAAGCTGGACAAAAATATTAGAGAGAGACTATTTAAAAAATTTGAGAATTTAAAAGAAAATCCCGAACTCGGAAAACCTCTAACTGCAAATCTTGCAGGCTTATGGAGCTTGAGAATAGGAGATTATCGAGCAATTTATCAAATTGATAATAATCAACTTTTAATCTTTGTGATTAAAGTTGGACAGAGAAAAAATGTTTATGGGTAAATGCTCTTTCTTTAAATTTTAATTATTTTCTAAATTCTGGTCATTGAAAATAAAGACTTAATTGCTACAACTATTGTGGCAGGAGCTGCCAGAGCTAACAGAGCGGCAAAGGTTGAAGAGACTATCTCTCCTACTTTTATTCCAATAAGAGAACCATAAGCCCCGTCCATACCAAACTTACTTACTATTACAATTATTGCTCCTATTGTTAAGAAGGATTGAGTGTCCCTTCCGCTTGTTTTAATAGAAAAGCCTACAATTATTCCCAAAATTACTAAAACAGCATAAATTTGAGTGCTGTATCTAAGAACTGTGTCAATGGATAAAAATGAAATTGTGCTTATTCCAATTATTACTGCCAAAATTATTCCAATTGAAAAGGCCCAGGCTCCAATAGTGTTCTCTCTAGATTTTAATACCATTTTATCGTCTATAAAGAAATCTTTTAATTATATAAATGTTTTGAATTACCTTATTTATTAATCTAAAAGTTCTATATTCTGAAATATAGAAATATTTATAAACCATAGTAACTCCGGAATGAATACATGATAAAAACAAAAACACTAAGTTTTGCTATTGCAAGTGTGTTAGCTATATTCTTATTTGCTAGTATGACTAGCGCTTTAAGTGTTTCTAGTTCAACAATTGATTGGAAAACAGGGCAAGGGCAAGTTATTGTAACTTCTTCAACTGAAAACTTAACTAATATTACCTTAAGTGATACAGGGGCTTTTGATTTATCTTATAATACAACTGAATTTAATTTAAATGCAGGACAATCAAAGACTGTTAATATTACAGTTGTTGATAAAGCTGTTGTAACTTTAGGGAAAACTTATACTTCTACTATGACTGCAACTGCAGGAAGTGTTAATGCTTCTGGAACCGTTTCAGCTACAAGATTATATTGTGATACTTGTTCGACTATAGGTTCATTAGTTGTTAGTATTGAAGATGTTTCAGTTGATTCTGGATTTGGAGACGATGATAGTTTCTGGTATTTATATGATGAGATTACTACAGAAATCAAGGTAGAAAATGCTGGAGATTGGGATATGCAAGACCTTGAAGTAAGTGTTGCATTATATACTACTGATGGAAAGAAAATTTTTGAAGATAAAAAGATAAAAAAGATTGATGTTGACAGTGATGACGAACAAACAATAACTTATACTTTTAGATTAGATGAAAATATTGATGATTTTAAAGGTAAAGATGCAGTACTTTATGTTAAAGCTCAAGGGAAGATAGATGATTCAGATAGTGCTTATGATAATAACGCAACTTGTGATGAAGAGAGTCTTCAAGTTGATGTAAGAGCAGGGGATGACTTTGTGATTGTTACAGATTATATTGTAAATGGAATTGAGGTTACAAGAGATTTAAATGAATCTTTAAATTGTGGTTCTAAGGTTTCAATGCAAATAGAAGTAACAAATATCGGAGATACAAAACAAGATGAAACTTATTTAACAGTCTATAATAAAGCTTTAGGCATTGATAAAGAGATTGCAGTTGGAGATATCAAAGCTTTTGGTAGTGAAACTGTAAACTTTGAATTCACTTTACCTAAAAATATCGATGAAAAATTTTATGAATTAGAATTTGAAGTTTATGATGACAGTGATGACATCTTTACTAATGCAGAAGATGAAACTGCTCTTTCAAAATTACTTATTAAGGTAGAGGGGGGATGTCAAATTTCAGATCCTTCTATTTCAGCCAAATTAGACTCAGAAGCTAGAGCTGGAAAAGAACTTATAGTTAAAACAACTGTTACAAACACTGAAGATAAAGCAGTTAGCTTTTTAGTAAGTGCTAGTGGATTTAATAGTTGGGCTACATTAAAAGAAGTTAGTGAAAGCACATTTGTGCTTGGACCAGGACAATCTAAAGATGTTAGTCTAGTATTCGATGTAAATAAAGGAATTGAAGGGGCTCAGACTTTCTCAATTGATGTTCTTTCAAACAACGAATTTACAATGAAACAATCAGTTGCAATTGAAATTGAATCAGCTAAATTTAACTTATTTGAGTTTATTAGAGCAAACTGGTTACTTGCTAGTCTTGGATTATTAATTGTAGTTCTTGTTGTAGTAATTGTTATTGTTGCAGTTAGAGCTTCAAGAAGATAAAATGGCTGAAGAATTCTTACAATGTCCTTATTCAAAACAGTGTTCTATTCATTATAGACATGATTTAGATACACAGATAATTAAATCTTCTGGAAGTTATAAATGTTCTCTGAAGGGGGAAAATTCTCTTTATAGAATAACTAACTGCACCTATCTTCATCAATTAGCGAACGAAGATAAACAAACAGAATTATTAGAAAAAATTATTTCTGCTATAAATAGAAAATAATCTATAAGATAAATCTATTTAAACTGATTTTAACTTTTTAATTTATGAAGAATAATTTAAAAAGCATATTTCTTAGATATTTAATTTTAGTATTAGCTGCCTTGCCTGGATTGGGGATATTTTATTTTATATTTTCTCCACTAACTGTTTATCCAGTATTCTGGCTATTAAGTTTATTTTTTGAGCCTTC
>Ga0172367_10001020_pt1 | contig 42071 bp, 38 predicted proteins | sample Lak10m_FD_114542 | JGI IMG/M metagenome (GOLD analysis project Ga0172367, IMG submission 114542) | Freshwater microbial communities from Kabuno Bay, South-Kivu, Congo - kab_022012_10m | ecosystem: Environmental > Aquatic > Freshwater > Lake | place: Democratic Republic of the Congo: South-Kivu... | reverse complement strand
TATAGCCCCATAGCAGGCCTCATGAAAAGGGAGCAATCTATACGTTAGTATAGCCCCATAGCAGGCCTCATGAAAAGGGAGCAATCTATACGTTAGTATAGCCCCATAGCAGGCCTCATGAAATGCCTAATCGCAGTACAGTAATTCCAGGAATTTTCACGAAAAAAAAAAGAAAATTCCCCCTACGGGGGGAATCTTACTACCATGCCAGTAAAGCTGACGCTTTACTCGCCTTCTTACTCTCCACAATTGAGAATATACATAAGCTTTTACTTTGGTATCCTAACTCTCCATTGGGTATTCCGAGTTAGTCTACTGTCGTAAGCAAATGTATATTCTCTACCTTTTTACTGGAATTTGGTGCATTACGTAAATTAGGTCCCTGATTACCTGTGCACGTTATGCTTTGGCATCCTACGTGTATTACGCCGTCCATCGTGCCAATCTATTGCACTACACTAATAAGAGTTAATAATAACCAACGGCCCGTGGCCGGGTGGATGATACTTTATATGACTTTTAAAACAACATACTTTTGAAATAACTACTAAAAAACACGAGTATTTAGTACCTAAAGAGCAAATGTCGTCGCATCCCTAGCATTGCACTTATGGTAGTTGACATTAATTATTTTCTCCTTTTCAATGATACTCCATGAAAATATCTTGGAATTAATTGTCTGGGATTACATAACACAGTCTGGTACCTTCCAGCGGCTTTGCGTCCTCCAATTAGACGTCTTAAAGTTTTTGTTAAATCATATATTATACAAATCGGACCCTCGATTAGATCACTATGGATTACATACCGTTTGAGACTTATTGCTCGAGTCGAGGCTTATTGCTCGATTGAAGACTTCTTGCTCGTGTCGAGACTTATTGCTTGTTGACTTATTGCTCGGGGTATATATCGTCAAGCTAAACTTTTGGGAGTCTTCAAAAATAAGTTTTTAATTTATCCAGTGTATTAACCCTCGTTCTTCAGTTGGATTAGTATGTTTAGTACGAATACTCTATACTTTCCTATACTAGGATTGACTCATTATGTCAAATCCCTTTTCACGTATGGTTAATTACTATACAATATAATCCTTAACGGCAATTAGACTTATTCAAATCTCCCCAATATAATTTAACCATTACTTACTGCCAATAGAAATTACGCTAATCTATAAGACGAGAACCGAAAACAATGTTCGGAATAAAGTGTCCGACAAGTCGTAACCTATTAAAAAAGATCTGAAAAATCTTCTCAGTGTATTAATCCCTAATGGGCCCATCAATCTGGAGATAAAAACTTATTAGTTCCTACATTAAGTAATGATCAAATTAATTAAATATACAAGATGTGAATAGGATTTTATATATCTTTCACGTTAAGTTCGAGACTTATTGCTCGAGTTATACTAAATAAAGATAAGAGACCCTCATTTTTCAATGTATTAACTCTCGTCATTAACACTACAGAGTCGGACTTTTTTAAGCTGCTCTGCATGGGAGACGAGTTTAATAATTACATAATGTATTTACTGAGATAAACTACTACAACATCTAGCAAGACATTGTTTTCATCTATCTTAGAAAAGCTTTGTTTGATTTATTTTCAGTATTATAAGAGCTTACCTCATTATCCAATGAGAACCCTTATGATAAAATACGTCAAACCACAATTACCACAACTATGCCGTTTTCGTGTTCAACTTCGTACTCAATTCAGTTACTAATCTGGGAGTTTTTATCTTTTGGATAAAAATCAGTGTGGTTTAAATCAAATTGTGGCTTTAAATTATCTTTAAATTATTTACAACACAAAAAATAAAAAGCATGTTTTATAAAATAACTTATAATACAATGAGGGATCTATAAACGATATGACTATTAAATAAAAAAAAATTATAGGTACTATTATAGATTTTGAATGAATAGGTTCATAAAGTCTACCCGTTAATACAGGTTCAAATACTAAAACTTTGACAATTCTGATATAATAAAATAAAGAAATAACACCAAAAAAAACACTAAGACAACCTATGATATAATAATTAATTTGAATTGTTATAAGTAATACGCTAAATTTAACTAAGAATCCAACTAACGGTGGAAGTCCTGCTAAAGAAAACAATACACCAGAAAAAAGCAAACAAAGTATTTTATTGGACTTACTTAAAAGCGCCAAATCAGAAAGATCTTTATTCAATTTAGAATTTTTTAATGTCTTAAGTTTTAACAAAAGCAATATTCCCCAAAGACATACACCTGAACTTACATAAATTGTCAAATAACAGGATAAAAAAAAAATACCTTCAAAAGATTCGGAATTTATACTTAGTAACAAAAACCCTAAGTGGCTTATTGAACTATATGCTAATAAACTTTTTAATTTTTTTTGTTCAAATCCCCCAAAAGCACCTGCACAAAAACTACATAAAATAAACACTAATATTAATTCTCTCAGCCAAATAAAAGAACCTAAGAAACAATAATAATATAATTTAACTATAGCAAAAAGTATACTTAATTTTGGTAATATTATAAAGAAAAAAGAAGAACTAGTTGGTGAATTCTCATAGACATCTGGTGACCACACATGAAAAGGTGCTATTGATATTTTTATAAATAAGCTAATCAATAAGAAAAAAATACCAGCATTTAAAGAAATTATCAGCTTATTATGAATAAGAGAATCTTCTAGCAAATAAGAATGTAGATTTTCATCTAAAACCATAAAAGTATTACATGCACTATTAACAGAAATAAAAGCACTGAGTTTTAAATCATTAATATCTGTGAAGTTCAGAGTACCTAATGTACCATATAAAAGAGAAATACCAAACAAGAAAAAACCTGAAGCTAAAGAACCTACCACAAAATACTTTAACCCACTTTCTATAGAATATGTAGATTGTTTTTTTGTCGCAGCTAACACATAAAAAGCTAAACTTTGTAACTCTAATGATAAAAACATTGTCAAGAAATCATTACACGTACATAGAAAAACCAATCCAATTATAGCAAATAATATTAAAACATAATATTCAAAAGAATTGATTTTTCCAACTTGTATATACTCTTTAATCAATATTAAAGAAACTATTGAAAAAAAAATAACTATGTTCTTAGTATTATATGACAAGAAGTTTATAGATATTGTATCTGAGAAATTAACAGACTCTAAAAAATAAGGAAAATCTCCTTTTGTAGATATATAGTTTCCTAAGATTAATACTAAGATAATTAAATTAAGAAAAGATTTATTAAAAATAATGTTATTGTGTTTATAATTAAAATTTATCAAAGTACCATATGCTATTAGATATAACAAAGATACACTAATAAACAATTCTTCAAAATTATATAAGTCAACTATTTTAGATATTTGTAAATTTATCATATAGGATCCTCCACAAAAGAGGATGAATGTATAGGGGTTTGAACCCTAAGCTCTAGAATTAAAAGTCCTATACTCTACCAATTGAGTTATACATTCAGAAAGACTCACTTAGCATTTTTAGCTCAGTTGGAATAGAGCATCAACCTTCTAAGTTGATCTGGGTAGGTTCGAGTCCTATAAAATGTACCATTATGCTAATAGATTTTATACCATCTTTGTTACAAGACACTGTAGAACATTCTTGCTTAGTTCTTCTAATGTTACTAATTCCAATATTAAGTACATTTTTTGTATTTCTGATACCGTCTACATCTTTAAATACACTTAAAAGTTTTGTGTTAAAATCTACATGTTTGATTTTTTTAGTCTCATTTTTTTGTCTGATCTTTTTTGATAAAAAAAGGGGTATGTTTCAAATGAAACTTTGTGTTAAATGGGTTGATTTTTTGAATATAAATCTTAATTTTGGTGTTGACGGTATTTCAGTATTTTTTTTAATATTGACTACTATGTTAATAATGTTATGTGTGTTAATTAACTGGGAAAGTCCTTCTTTAAAAGTAAATTTAGTTTGTTTTTTAATACTAGAATTTTTGTTAATTAATGTTTTTTGTATATTAGACTTATTACTTTTTTACATATTTTTTGAAAGCGTTCTAATACCTATGTTTCTAATTATCGGTATCTGGGGATCTAGACAAAGAAGAATTAGAGCAAGTTACTTCTTATTTATTTACACAGTTTTAAGTTCTATCTTTATGTTAGTTGCTATTACATATATATATGTTCAAGTTGGCACAACAAATTATGAAATATTGTTAACGTTTAAATTTTCTTTTTTAGAACAATATATACTATGGATAGTTTTTTTTCTATCTTTTGCTACAAAAATACCAATGATTCCAACACACTTATGGTTACCAGAAGCTCATGTAGAAGCTCCTACATCTGGATCTGTTATTTTAGCAGGTATCCTATTAAAGTTAGGTAGTTATGGGTTTTTAAGATACCTCTTACCACTTTTTCCGGAAGCTTCTTTTTACTTCTCTCCTTTAGTATATACGATAGCATCCATTGGTATAATATTTGCTTCTTTTACCGCAATAAGACAAACTGATTTCAAACGAATCGTTGCTTATACATCTGTAGCTCATATGAATCTAGTTATTTTAGGTATTTTTAGTTTTAACCCTTTGGGTTTAACAGGTTCCATTATACAAAGTATAAGCCATGGTTTTGTTGCTAGTGCTTTATTTATGTTAATTGGTATTGTCTATGATCGTCATGGATCAAGAATGATAAAATATTATGGAGGTTTAATACATGTAATGCCTATATACTCTATGTTACTGCTTTTTTTTACTTTGGCTAATATAGGATTACCAAGTACTAGTAGTTTTGTTGGAGAATTTTTAATTTTAATAGGTTCTTTTAAATTTAACACGACTGTTACTCTTTTGGGAGCTACTAGTATGATATCAGGCGGTTGCTATTCTCTTTGGCTATTTAATCGTATTATTTACGGTAACCTAAAAACACAGTATGTCACTAGTTTTTTGGATCTAACGAAACGTGATTTTTTCATAATTATGCCTTTGTGTTATGGTACTTTTATTCTAGGTATTTTCCCAAATATTTTTTTATCGGTTATTCAAATGAGTATTCTTAGATTAACTGAGTTTATATATTTTTAATAAAAACAATTCTTTTCTGATATGTACATATTAGATGTAACGCTAAAAGAAAATAAAATAATATTGCTAGAATTATGTACAATTTATGGAATAAATTACTACACATCACAAACAATATGTAAAAAATTGGGATTATCAAAAAACGCAAAGACAAATCAACTTTCAAAAAATCAAATATTTCAATTAAATATTATTCTTACGAATGAATACTTTTCCAAAATTTCCAACGAATTGAAGAAAATTGAGTATCTTAGATTTCAAAAATTAGTATCTATAAAAAGTTATCGTGGACTTAGAAAAATCAAAGGTTTGCCTATAAGAGGTCAACGAACTCATACAAACGCAAAAACTGCACGAAAACACACATTTTACAAAGAGTTAGTAAGGAGTTTAGGGAAACTTGTTGGGCTCATGCCCCAAAGATTGTTGGTTCGATTCCAGCTACTAACATTTATTAAAAAATGGTAATAAAAATTTTTATAGTTGTCTTAGGCATAACACAGATATTATTAGAAGTCACACACTTTTCTTGTGTTGTGACAATCATTTTAGTTAAGCCTTTCATGGTTTTGTTCACGGTATCTCAAATAATCAAAAGAAAAACCGAAGGAGGTACTCGATTACTTTTTGAATGGCCTCTTTGGTTTTTATTTAAAATATTTCTTGGTATATCAATATCAACCCTTGTTACATTTGGTTTAATTTCTATAGATTTATACCAACAGGGTGATTTATTTCGAATATACTATTGGTACCAATGCACTTTAGATAGATGTTTTTATTACCCTCTGGGTATACCGTTTAATATTTTGAAAATTGACTGGGGGAGATTTTATAGACCATAATAAAAAACCTTAAGTTTATTTTTTTTTGTTGCTTTTTCTTTATTATGTTTTATATTTTTTTATTTTTTTTTGTATTACCCTTTTTATGGTATTGTTTATCATGGAAATATATCCTCAAGGCGGATACACCCCGTTCATGGCAAGTTTATTTTCAAGACCCTGCCACTATTTCAATGGAGGGTATTCTGAATTTTAACAATCATTTGACCTTTCTATTGATTATTATAGTAATTTTTGTAGGATGGTTTCTTTTCTTTACTATTTATTATTTTGTTGAATATAATAACAATTATCCTTCGAAGTTTGTGCATTCAAAAGAGTTAGAAATAATATGGACTTCTATACCTGCTTTAATATTACTAATATTATCCATACCGTCTTTTACTTTATTGTATTCTATGGACGAAGTGTCAACACCTGATTTATCTTTGAAAATATTAGGACATCAATGGTTCTGGAGTTATGAAATGTCTGAATTCAAAACATGTCTAACGAATCAGTCGCAGAGTTTAAAGTATTCTTGTTATATGATGGTTGTTGATGGATTACCTGGGGGAGAACAAGGACCTTCTCCCTATTTCAGATTATTAGAAACAAACAAACGGGTAATTCTACCAACAGAAACACATTTAAGGCTTTTAGTAAGTGCTTCCGATGTATTACATAGTTGGACTGTACCTTCTTTTGGTTTAAAAGTTGATGCATGTCCAGGTAGATTAAATCAAGTAAATTTATTTATTAAACGATGTGGTTTATTTTTTGGTCAATGTAGTGAAATTTGTGGAGTTAATCACGGTTTTATGCCAATTGCTGTTTTAGCACTCCCTACCCATTACTTCCATAGTTTTATTGCTTTTAAAATGGAAATACTAGAAACATGATGAACATAGTCACAGATTTTGCTGTTTTTATGAATCAGAGCATTTATGCTCATATTTTTTTAGCTCACAGCTTCTTAGTAGGTAGAATCATCTATTATAAGTATTTTTTGCCAACGAATTTACCAAAGCTTATACCACATTTTAGGGAACAACGTATGAGGTTTCATTGGTGGGTACCAAAATTTATCGTTGCTTATATAATTTATGCTTTTTTCAATATACCTTTTTTTCTCTGGTACAATTTTTCTTACGGTAAGTATTGGTATTTTAGCCATTTTTTTTTCATACATTACCATATGTATGGTATTTCTGCATTGATAACTACTTTCATTTACCACAAAGAATTAGGATTAACCAGAGAGCATTTCATAAAATATTCTTTATATTATTTACTATATCTTTTATGCAGTGGTTGGGTTTTATATGCTTGCGTTAATGGGTGTGATGATGGTGATTGGAAAGGTTGGATGGAAGAAGACTTATATAGATTTAACAACATACCATTAGGATCTATCGATTGGAGAGAAAAACCTGAGGCATAAAATTTCTTTTTTTGAGAAATTACAGGGGTTTATGCTATGAACATAAATTAGAAAGATGACTGAGAGGCTTAAAGTGAAAGTTTGCTAAACTTTTATATGTGATTTTGTTCCACATATCGAGGGTTCGAATCCCTTTCTTTCTTCCTATTGCTTTTATTTATAGATTTTTCATTCATTTGAAAAAATAAAAACATAGGTAAAATAATATAAAAAAATGTATGTAAACACTATTTTATTATCAGAAAACTCTTCACAAATATCTTTTGTATTTGTTTATTTAGTTATATCGTTATCACTTTCTTTTCTTATCTTTGGTTTTTCATACATGTTGGTTCTTCAAAACCCTGAAACAGAAAAAATATCTACGTATGAATGTGGTTTTGAACCTTATGAAAACGCTAGGAAAAAATTTGATATTAAATTTTTTGTGTTTGCTATACTTTTTGTCATTTTTGATATAGAAACAATGTTTTTGATACCATTAAGCCTTACATTGTCTAAAACAAATTTTGTAGGTTTTTGGGTTATAATTGATTTTTTATTTGAACTTTCTGTTGGATTTTTCTACCTTTGGTTAGTCGGGGGATTTAATTGGGAATAATTAATCATAAAAAAAGTCCATGCTATTAGCACCATTAGAACAGTTCAAAATACTAGCTTTATTACCCTTAGATTTTTTAAATTTTGATCTTTCCGTAACTAATATCTTAATAATGGGTTTTGTTATCTTAATTTTTTACTACTTTTTTCTATTTTTTTTAAAAAAAAATAACGTTTACTTCTATTATGTACCCAATATGAATCAACAGTTTTTTGAATTACTCAGTAAAATACCTATGCAATTAGTATATTCTAATCTTAATAAAAGTGGTGAAGTTTTTTATCCTTTTATTTGCTTTTTGTTTTTTTTAATAATATCATGTAACCTAATAGGTCTTATTCCTTATAGCTTTACATTAACTAGTCATATAGCAATTACTTTTTTATTGTCATTTTCTGTTTTTATAGGAATTAACATAATCGGATATAAAAAGCATCATTTTGCACTTTTTTCATTGATTATACCGGCCAATTCAAGTATAAATCTAGCTTTAATTTTAGTTCCCATTGAATTTGTTTCTTACATAGCAAAACCTATTAGTTTAGGTATGCGTTTATTTATAAATCTAATGGCAGGTCATACTTTATTAAAAGTCATTTTAGGATTTTCTTGGAGTTTAATTTTTGGTGGCGGGGTTTTCTATTTTTTACTACATATAATTCCTTTGTGTCTTTTAACTATACTCATGGGACTAGAATTGGGAGTAGCTTTAATTCAAACATACGTTTTTGTTATATTAACTTGTATTTATTTAAATGACTCTATAAACCTACATTAAGAATATCCATGAAATTACATATAAAATTTGTAAGCAGAGATAAAAATATTTATTTTCTTAACGTAAAAAAAATTCTAAAACACTTAGTAAAAAAGATCCGCAACAATAAAAAAAGATCTTACCGACAACAAAGAAAAAAAAGCCAAAGATTTACAACCATAAAATCACCACATGCACACAAAGATGCTCAAACTTCGTTTGAACATGTATTGTACAAGTATCATTTAAAGTTGGAATCAAAGCAAATATCTAAGTTCTTACATTACTACAAAGAAAGTTGTAACAGCATAAATTTGAATCTTAAGTCAAAGATAGCTTTAAAAATAAAATCTTCAAAGAAAATACATCAAAAAAACCTTTATTTTTTTAAAAACAAAAACTTTCTACAGGTTTATCTTGTTGGGTTAGGTTTTTTTGGCAAACAATTTTTTTTACAAAAGTTTATCTGTTTAAATAGCTCAGTAGGTAGAGCAAGGGACTGAAAATCCCTGTGTCGACAGTTCGAGTCTGTCTTTAAACAACTTAATTATGTTTGTGTATCATATGTTAACCAAGATTAAAAATGCGCAAAGAGTTAAACTACCTTTTGTTCATCAAGAAAGAAAAAGATTTTGTGAAGATGTTTTAAATATCCTATGGGATGAAGGATATATATTGGGTTACAAAAATGTTTTACATAAGGATAAAACCAAAATAAAAATATATTTAAAGTACTCTGGGGAAAAACCTGTTATAAAATCCTTGAAACTTTTGTCAAAACCCAGTAAACGTATACACTATTCTTTACCCCAATTATGGAAAATAAACTCTAACACTTCTTTTTTGCTCGTTTCGACTAATAAAGGTTTAAAGACTTTAGCAGAATGCAAACGATCTCAAATCGGAGGAGAGCCTCTTTTCATGATTAACTAAATACATGGAAAAAATGTCCATCTTTTCAAAACGTCTGAGAATAAAAGTTCCTTCTAATATAGTGGTATTATACAATCAAAAGAAAAATCATTTGACATTAATAGGTCCATTAGGCGTTAAAACGATTGTTTTGACACTTAAACTTTTTTTTATGTCTAATGCTTCTTCCATTTATATGATAGGACTTTTGTCTAAAATATCAAAAAAATATAGGAAAAGCTTTTATAAAAGTTTTCAAGCTCAATTAACACAGATTTTTCTAGAACTTTCTGTCAAATATTACAAAACTTTAAAACTTTTTGGTGTGGGTTTTAGGGTACATTCTTTCATGGTTAATAAAGCTACTGTATTACAATTTAAATTAGGTTATAGTCACTTTATATATTATAAAGTGCCACAAGATATCTTTTTAACTGTCCTAAAAGAGACTAAACTTTTTGTAACAAATATGTGTTTGAAAAAACTCACTCAGATTTCTGCAAACATAAAATCTTTAAAGATTCCTGAAATTTATAAAGGAAAAGGTATTTTATACCATAATGAAAAAATTATATTGAAGAAAGGTAAAAAAGTAGTTTAATTAGTGCACACAAGTGATAAATTACTCTAAGAATAAACGAAAACTTTTGTATAAAAAATGCCTCAATTATAAAACAAACATTCAATATAAAAAACGAATATTACTTTTTAAATTTAAAAAACAAAAATGGAACAATTATATATTTTTTTTAAAGCGTTCTCACAAGAGAAGAAATGCTCTTTATAAACTATACGACATTCATAGATATCCATTATCACAAACACCTACTTTATTTCGCAAAATACATAAAGTTGTTTTAGAAAATAAACAAAAAACTAATTTTTACTATGGAGGTTTAAAAAAGAAAGTCTGGAAAAAATACGTCAACCGTATCAGTTCACAGAAAAAACTTTTTTTAACATGTAAGAGGTTCAAACATCTCAAGTTAGGGGATTTATTAGAAAAAAGATTAGATATTATTCTTTACAGAGCACATTTTGCATCAAGTATTCAAAAAGCACGACAGCTAATTCAACACAGCCATGTTAACTTGAATAACATTATTGCTACAAAAAGTTCTACTCAACTAAAAAATAACGACAAGATTACATTAAAAACTAACGGTAAAAAAATAGTGTATGAAAATTTAAAAAACTCTATATTATGGCCACTACCTCCTAAATATCTAACGATAAACTATAAAACTTTTGAAATAACTTTCATTGATTTTTTAGAAAGTTCAACATATTCTATGAATTTTCCAGATTTTTTACCAAATTTCCATTTGCTAATTAAATTCATAAGATATAAATAGTATATGTAAAAATGATCTTCAATAGCTCAGAAAGGTTAGAGCATATGGCTGTTAACCATAAAGTCGTTGGTTCGAACCCAACTTGAAGAGATTCTTTTGGAAATAACCGGACTTGAACCGATATCTTTATGCTTGCAAAGCATACACTCTACCATTGAGTTATATCCCCTCCCACGTTACAAAGAATTCTTCTTTCGTTAAAAGATTCTTTAAAATCTTAAACAATAATTATAATAAGATTGAATTATTTGTAAAAAACACGAAGAAATATTATTGGAAATTAAGATATTTTTGAAAATATTCGCTATATTTTTATACCGATATTTATTAACCTCATTACAAGGTAATAGAAAATACCTTAAATTTAATAAATAATATAAACACGCTATACATGCAAAAGTTATATATAGGGAATTAAACGTTAATATATCAAATTGTGGCATCATTAACAATTAAATTCAATTTCTTTATTTATTGCTTATTTGGTGAAAAAGGTAGACACGTCAGACTTAAAATTTGATTTTTAAGTAAGTATCGGTTCAAGTCCGATAATAAGCAATTTACTGACCAAAATGGTGAAATTGGCAGACACGCTAGGTTTAGGTTCTAGTTATAGTAAGGGTTCAAGTCCCTTTTTTGGTAACAACAACGTACACGAAACCTTGTGATCAGGTGTTAATAAAAACGTGTTAGCTAAAAATAATAAAGATGCCTACAATAAATCAGCTTTGTCGAAACAAAAGAAATCCTAAAAATAAAAATAGAAAAACACCTGCTTTACAAAAGTGTCCTCATAAAAAAGGCATTTGCTTAAAAATTATACAACGAACACCTAAAAAACCCAATTCAGCATTAAGAAAAGTAGCTAAACTAAAATTATTTAGTAATAAAAAAATTATAACAGCATATATTCCAGGAGAAGGACATAATTTACAAGATTACTCGGTAATCTTAATACAAGGAGGTCGTGTTAAAGATTTACCTGGAGTTAAATACCACATCGTTCGAGGGAAATTTGATTTACAAGGACTAAAAACAAGAATAACTTCTAGATCTAAATATGGTACAAAAAAGCTTGAAAAATAAATGGATTAATTTAAAGATGAAAAAAGGAAAAAAAAGTATTTCTGAAAAACATCTATTAAATCTTTTTAAAAAATATCAAAGAGATAATAAAAAAGATATAAATTTCTTTTTCAAAGACGCTTTAAAAAGAGCAATACCTTCAGTGCATTTTAAAAAAGTAACTAGAAACACGGATAACTCTTTCAAAGAATATCCTTACGTTTTAAAAAAAAGCATTAGAACTTTTATGGGCATCAAAGAAGCTATAAAAACCTTTTCGGTAATTAAAAAACCTAATGAATATAATTGGTCTAAAAAACTAAGCAATATATTAAACATGAAAAAAGTATCGCAAGAGCATATTATTCAACAGAAAAAATATCTGCGTTACAGATGGTTCATATAGCGTATAGATTTACGTTTAATAGGACTTGAACCTATAACCTTCGGGACCGAAATCCAAAACTCTATCCATTGAGTTATAAACGCTCGGTCTTCTAATAATGAAATGATTCAACAACAAACTCTTTTAAAAGTTAGTGATAATTCGGGTGCTAAGCAAGCTAAATGTCTTAAAGTGTTAGGAGGTTTCAAAAAAAGATTTGCAAAACCCGGAGATCTTTTGATAGTATCTGTTTTGAGTTTACGAATAGGTCTTAATAGATCTTTCAAAATTAAAAAAGGAGGTATTTACAAAGCTCTAATCATAAGAACTACAAAGACAAAAACAATGAAAAACAATGTTACTTGTTCATTTTATGAAAACTCTGTTGTTCTTATAAACAAACAAAATAACCCGATTGCTACAAGAGTTCTAGGACCTATCTCCGTAGAATTAAAAAAAAAACATTATAAAATTGCTTGTATTTCTGCGGGGTTCTTTTAATAAATTAAAATGAATCTATAATTTTCAAAGTATGATCCCAAGAGCTAAAATAATTTACTTTTACAATTATTTATATAACTACAATATCCAATATGACCTTGTAAACGTATTTCAATATAAAAACCCTCAAAGAATCTCAAAATTGGAAAAATTCATCGTAACTTTTGAACCATTACTATACCCCAACTTTATTTTTTTTACAAGTTTTTTACAACTATTATCATCAAAAAAAGGTTACATAGTAAATAAAAGAACTTCATCTTCTTTTATTCAAAAAACTAAACAAAAGAAAATTTACACAATCTTTGAATTAAAAAAAAGATTTTTATTCAATTTTTTCCTAAAAACTTACAAAGAGGTTTTTTCATCTAAAAAATCCAAAATTAAATTCTTTTTCAAAAAGTCTAAAACACACAGCTTTTTGTTATATAACATTAACAGATTTATTTTTTTCAATTTGATAAAAAACAATTATATGATATTTAAAAAATTAGAAAACTGCAAAAGTAATTTATCTTTTACCTTAATGTCAAATACTATAAAATTAAATACTTTTATTTTTTTATTACGGTCTTATAAAATAGTATAATCAGTTTATATACACGATAAAGCAAAAGTAACTCAATGGTAGAGTGTAATCTTGCCAAGATTAAAGCTGAGAGTTCAAATCTCTTCTTATGCTTAAACACCTGAAATCTTTTCGTACTCAAGTGTGTTTTTATAAATGTTATTTTCTAAAAATACTGTCTAATGGTGGGAATCTATTCAATAATGTTTATGGGATATTTTTTTTATCTAGGCGTGTATAACTTAGTCTGGCCTAAAGTGCTAGTTTGTGATACTAGATAACGCGAGTTCAAATCTTGCTATTCGCCCAAACCAAATAAAAATCTAAACGTTAAAGCATTAAAAGAATACCTAAACACCAACGATTAATTTGTGGACGTACTAAACGATAATTTGGAATAAATTCGTGTGAATGTAAAATTCCAAAAATCCACAATGGAAAACCAAATTATATTATCTTAATTTTAAGAAAGTAGTGAACTGAAACATCTAATTAACTACTTAAAAAATCAATAGAGATACCGTTAGTAGTGGTGAGCGAAATCGGTAATAAGACTATTACTTTATTTTGAATTTAAAGTTAACAGCCATAGAAGGTTACAGCCCTGTAAAATTTTAAAAAGTGATACTATAAGTAAAGCATTTTTATTTGCTTGAAGTTGGGGTACCACCCTCAAAGTCTTAAATCGTTGGTGCTTAATAGTGAAATAGTACTGTGAAGGAAAGGTGAAATAGTATTTTCGAATTTGAAAAGATTTTGAATTTTAATGTTAATAAGCAGTTGACGCTTTTAAATTACAATAGCTACAGCGTACTTTTTGTATAACGGATCAACTAGTTTTTTTTAGAGGCGAGCTTAAGCTATTTCAAAGTGTAGGCTAAAAGAAAATGAGTATTAAAAAGCTTATTCAGTCTTTAAAAAAAGACCCGAAACTAAGTGATCTAATCATGAACTGGTTGATATTTTATTTAAAAATAGAATGGAGGACCGAACTCGTATATATGGCAATATGTTGAGATGATTTGTGATTAGGGGTGAAAGGCCAATCAAACTTAGAAATAGCTGGTTTTCTGCGAAATCTATATAAGTAGAGTGTGCAATTTAAATATTTAAAGGTAGAGCTCTAATTAAATAATGGGGTATACAAAAACCTACTGAATTTATTAAAACTTCGAATGTTAAATATAATGAATTTTGTGCAGACAGACTGTAAGTGATAAGATTTATAGTCAAAAGGGAAACAGCCCAGCTTATTTGTTAAAGCCCTAAAAAATAATTAAGTGCGAAAATATCGGAGAAATTACTACAACCAAGAGATAGGCTTGGAAGCAGCCATTCTTTAAAGAAAGCGTAATAGCTCACTGGTTTAGTTTTTCTGATATGAAAATGTAAAAGGACTCAAATTATTTGCTGAAACAGTAAATTTAAATAAAATTATTTAAATGGTAGCAGAACGTTCTGTATGTCAAAAAAGATTTAAAGTAATTTGAATTGAAGATATCAGAATCGATAATGTTGATATGAGTAGCTAAAAGCTTTGTGCAAATCATAGCCACCTAAAATCCAAGGTTTCTAAAACAAAGTTTATCTTTTTTAGTGTTAATCGGTCCCTAAGATAAAAACGAAAGTATTGTTCGATGGGTTATTTTATAAAAATTAAATGTGACAAATCTTATCTGTTAATTAGTTACACTGGTAAAAAATAGTAACTAACTAATACAAATGATTTCAAGAAAAAGCATATAATCAGAGTATAACCGTACCTCAAACCGACACAGGTGGATGAATTTAATAAATGAAGGTGTTTGGGAGAATTGTGTTGAAGGAACTCGGCAAATTGACTCTGTAACTTCGGGAAAAAGAGTGGCTTTAATAATTCATGAAAACTATTGAGCGATTAAAGCTGGCACAAAAGTGAGGATAGCGACTGGTTAATAAAACCATAGGTCTTTGCTAAATTGAAAGATGATGTATAAAGACTGACGCCTGCCCAGTGCTGCAAGAGTAACAGTCTTTGTATTAGTGCATGGACTATAATCCCCAGTAAACGGCGGCTGTAACTCTGACGGTCCTAAGGTAGCGAAATTCCTTGGCATTTAATTGATGTCCTGCATGAATGGCGTAACGACTGTCCTACTGTCTCCAACACAAGCCCAGTGAAATTGAATTCTCTGTGAAGATGCAGAGTATTTACGGCTAGACGAAAAGACCCTGGGACCTTTACTATATTTATACATTGCGATAAAGTTTTTGTATGTCTAGAATAAGTGGGAAGTTACTTTCAAACCTTTACGTCAGTAAATAGTTAAAACTTTTATGAAATACCACTCTTACAATTTTTTATTGCTAATTATTTTAAAAAAAGACAGTGTATAAGGGGTAGTTTGACTGGGGCGGTCGCCTCCTAAAGAGTAACGAAGGCGTACATTTAAGGTAAGTTCAGATTGTAATAATCAATCAAAGAGCATAATAGTACATTACTTGCTTGACTGTAAGATCAACAAATCAAACAGGGACGAAAGTCGGTTATAGTGATCCGATGATATTTAGTGGAAAAGTCATCGCTCAACGAATAAAAGGTACCCCAGGGATAACAGGCTAATAATTCCCTAGAGACCTTATCGACGGAATTGTTTGGCACCTCGATGTTGGGTCGTCGCATCCTGGAATTGAAAAAGGTTCCAAGGGTTTGACTGTTCGTCAAGAAAGGCGGCACGTGACCTGAGTTTAGAACGATGTGAATCAGTTTGGACTCGTGCGAAGTGTTGTATTTAAAGAGTCATAATGTAAAAAGACTCGTAGAAATACCTGCTTAGATTTAGTAATCCTCTAAGTAGAACTGAGTTTTGAACGCAGGTTGATAACCTGCCCATCTATTAGTTGATGGAAAGCATATAAAGATCCTACATGATAGGATTGCCCGGAGGAAGAGTGTGGCAACTTGTGAATCCAAGCAGGGCATAAAAGCTGGTAAAGTGCCGATCTTGGGTGTGGCACTTAGAGAAAGCAAGCTCATTAAACCAAGAGTAGAAAACACTCCATGATCGTTAGATCAACAAACCTGTATTGAATAGGATGGAGAACAAAGTAACCTAACGTATCGTTAACTGATAGTAGTGGTACCCTTATTGATAATTTTTAATTATTGATGTCTATGACTACACTACGATCAAAAAATATTGATCAGATCCATTGAGGACGCTGTTTTGTAACCATCAGTAGTTAACTAATCTCGGATCCGGTATAAAGGTGCACTCTAAAGTTTAAAATCTATAGCAAAACTCGGAACTCGATAACCCAAACCTATTAGCCATAAAATGCTATGGCAGGACTGCCAGAGGAATGAGTTAAAATTCCTGAAGCCATAATTAAGAAATTCTTTGTGGCTTCTCCGTCCAATTGAGGATATGTAAGTTTGGAAGGGACGATTTAAGAAGCTAATGCCCATCCAGAATAAACTGGATTCGCTTGAAAAGAGTAGGGGTGTAATGCCCGGGATATGCAGACGTAAATCGCAGGTAATTTAGTATAGGAAAAACGGAATGAAAATAATGGCTAACTGTGGTAAAAACACTAACAAGCATAAAAACAAAAGTTCAATGACCCCAAAAAGTTCTGAAAGCTTTGTGTGGAAATATACTAATTGGAGAAAAATTGAACAGCGTTTAAACATTTTACAAACCAAAATCTATGGTAGCCAAACAGAGTGTACATATAACATAATAAATGAATTAACTGGCTATGTAAGGCATAAAAGTCTTCCTAATAACCTGAGGAGCCGTGTGCGGTGAAAGCCGCAAGCACGGTTTTGGAGAGAGTTTGGCGGTTGTAAGACAGCCATTCGACTCTACCTATCTACCGTGAGTATTGAAAATTGAAAGGATTATACCTTAGTACGAGAGGACCAGGAAAAGTGAATCTCTGGTAAATCGATTGTTGTACCCACAGCAAGTCGAATAGCTACATTCATAACAGATAATTGCTGAACGCATCTAAGCAAGAAACTGACCTTAAAACAATTTTTATTATCCGTGGTAGACTACCACATAAATAGGCTTTGTGTGAAAGAATTACAAAATTTTGAGCTAAAAAGTACTAAAATCTAACATTAATCTTAGGTTTTTATTAGTTGATTTTTCATCAATTATATTTTTTGATTTTAATTTAAAAAAGGTTTAAAAAAATGCATATAAATGCAAAAACTTTTTATTTTATGAGTTTGATCCTGGCTCAGAGTGAACGCTAATAGTATGTTTAACACATGCAAGTTGTACGAATATCGTAGCAAACGGGTGAGAATATACAAAAATATACCTTTTAACACGTGAATAAGACGGCTTTCCATATAACTTTTTTGTTTTTGGAAATAACAAAGATTAACGTCAATACCGTATATTAAAAAATCTTATAAAAGATTGTTATTAGATTATTTTGTAAAAGATTAGGTAGTTGGTGAGTTAAAAGCTTACCAAGCCGACGATCTTTAGTTGGTCTTAGAGGACGATCAACCACACTGGAACTGAGATAAGGTCCAGGCTAATATATATGCCAGCAGTGAAGAATCTTGGACAATGAACGAAAGTTTGATCCAGCAATACTATTTGAACGAAGAAGGCAAAGTTGTTGTAAAGTTCTCATCACAAAAAAGATAATGACAATAACTGTGATTCAAGAAGTCCCGGCTAATCTCGTGCCAGCAGCCGCGGTAATACGGGAGGGGCTAGCGTTATTCGGAATAATTGGGCGTAAAGGGTTCGTAGACCGTGCTGTAAGTTATATTATAAAAACTAAAGCCTAACTTTTATGTACATTATATAATACTGCTGCACTAGAGTTTTATTCAGAAGACTAGAATTTTAGATAGAGAGGTAGCACTTGTAGACATCTAAAGGAATACCCGTTTTGGCGAAAGCGATTCTTTAGTATAAACTGACGTTGAGGAACGAAAGTATAGGGAGCAAACAGGATTAGATACCCTGGTAGTCTATACCGTAAATTATGAGTGCTGTAATTTAATATACTTTTTATTGGATTTTTAAGCTAACGCTATAAGCACTCCGCCTGAGAAGTATAGTCGCAAGATTGAAACTCAAAGGAATTGACGGGAGCCTACTACTAGTGGTGGAGTATGTGGTTTAATTCGATAATCCGCGCAAAACCTTACCAATTTTTGAATAGATACAGAGTTTATTAAAAGATCAAATTTTTTAATGTATTCTTCAGATATCTACAGGTGTTGCACGACTGTCTCAAGCTCGTGTCGTGAGATGTTTGGTTAATTCCTTTAACGAGCGAAACTCTTATTTTTAATGAAATAGTTTTTTGTACGCAGAAACATTTAATTTCTTAAAAAGAAAGCTAATGATAAATTAGAGGAGGGTAAGAAAGAAGTCAAGTCACTGTGGCCTTTATAAATTGGGCTACTCACATGCTACAATGGAAATTACAAAAAGTAACTAAAATGTAAATTTAAGTTAATCTGTCAAAGATTTCCTTAGTTCGAATTGTAATCTGAAACTCGATTACATGAAGTTGGAATCGCTAGTAATCGCAAATCAGCACGTTGCGGTGAATATGTTATTTGGCTTTGTACACACCGCCCGTCACATGCAAAAAGTTTTTGCATAATGAAAAGATTTTTATTAATATTAAGAATTTTGAATAATGTAAAAATAATTTGGATGAAGTCGTAACAAGGTAGCTGTACGGGAACGTGTAGCTGGAAAAATGAAATAGTTCAGTTGGTAGAATATTAGAATCATAATCTAATAGTCGAGAGTTCAAATCTCTCTTTCATTAATCGATTACAGATAAAAAATGGTTGTAAAATGGTTTTTTCATTTATTTATTTTGTTGTTGGTACTATCTTCCGTTTCTGTCATTTCATTAAGAAACTCCATTCAATCTATTGTAAGTCTGATAATTTGCTTTGTTATTTCTTCTATATTACTTTTGATATTGAATTGCGAATTTTTTGCATTTCTTTTTTTGATTGTTTACGTAGGAGCCATTGCTGTATTATTTTTATTTGTATTAATGATGCTTGAACTGAAACACCTAAACAACAACAGCAACAACTTTTATCAAGTAATAGCTTGCTTAAGCGTACCCCTAATCTTTTTTTTGTTAACACAACCTATCACACGTGAACACTTTGTGTTAAACCCCTATACGGAAATTTTTCAGAGAAAAGAATGGGTTTTTATTTGTAACAATTTCGAAGAATTTCTGAATGAAGATAATTCTAGTGAAACTGACATCTTAGGTCAATTGTTATACACAAGATATGCTTTGCAATTTTTACTTACAGGTCTTATTTTGACATTAGCTGTATTGTGCGTCGGTGTATTAACTATTGATCGCAATAAAAGCTCTATGACGGAATTTAAAGAGCTTGTAGTGTCTCGCCTGGTAAAAATATCTCCATAAAAACGACAAATTAGAATTATGACAAAAAACCCTTAAAATTATGACAAAAAGATTATATGAAAAAATACCTTATTTTTCAAGAATATCTATTATTCGATTATCGAAAATAGCTAACCGTTGGTTCTTTTCTACTAATCATAAAGATATAGGTACTTTATATTTAATCTTTGGAGCTATTTCTGGAATAGCAGGTACTGCATTATCATTATATATACGGATAACGTTATCACAACCCAATAACGATTTTCTTTCGTATAATCATACCTTTTACAACGTAATTGTGACTGGACATGCTTTTATCATGATTTTCTTCATGGTAATGCCTACTCTTATAGGAGGTTTTGGTAATTGGTTTGTTCCTATAATGATAGGAGCTCCTGATATGGCGTTTCCAAGAATGAATAACATAAGTTTTTGGATGTTACCACCATCTATACTATTACTGATATCTTCTGTATTATGCGAAACAGGTGTCGGTACAGGTTGGACTGTGTATCCACCATTGTCAAGTATAACAGCTCATTCAGGTGCAGCTGTAGATTTAGCAATTTTTAGTTTACACTTATCCGGAATATCGTCATTATTAGGTGCCATTAATTTTATCTGCACTATTTTTAATATGCGAGCAAAAAGTATGCCCTTTCATAGATTACCTTTGTTCGTTTGGGCTATTTTAATAACAGCTTTTTTATTACTGTTATCTTTGCCCGTTTTAGCAGGTGCTATTACTATGCTGTTAACTGACAGAAATTTCAATACATCTTTCTTTGAACCAGCTGGTGGTGGAGACCCTGTACTTTTTCAACATCTTTTTTGGTTCTTCGGCCATCCCGAGGTGTACATCTGTGTGCCATTGTTGCCAAATAGTTACGTTATTATAATGATAATTAGGCTTATTTATCCAATTTGTCTTAAAGCATTTTCCCTTATTGGTACTGGAAACGGTGCCGGTAAAAGCGGGAATAAAAGTCAAATGAGGGAACCTGTTAATCCCGAAAAGTCTTGACAAGCTACGACTGCTATGATTAGGTTTACAAAGTTGATACGAGATCGCGGCCTCACACTGGGCATTAAGCGTAACATAACAGGTAACGGCTTCCTTTCAACATGGGTCCTTTCCAGAATGTATAAGGACTCTCGGGTAAATGTTGAACGCAACTTCCATCGGAAGATTACAATTTCGCAACGATCTAAGGCAGTACACGGCGTAATTATTGGAACTATGGGAAACCCTAAGGGGCGAAAGTCCTATGGGTTCGGAGATCTCGTAGTAGGAGTAAAAATCCGAAGGGGACCAGAAACTCGACAATTTTGCTCAACGAATGACATTAATCCTTCGGGAGGCGTCATTTATGAGAGCGAGACAGATAATTCATATAACAGAATAACAAAAGTCATTCATGACATCGCAAATATGGAAAATCTAATATTAGCGTATAAAGCAATAAAAAACAATCCTGGGAACATAACTCCTAGTGCTGACGCACTAACGCTCGACGAGGTTAGTTTAAAAAGATTAAACCAAGTTAGATTTGACCTTTTAGCTGGCAAATTCAACTTTTCTCCGGCAAGAAGAGTACAAATTCCTAAACCGGGAAAAAATGAGACAAGACCCTTAGGAGTTGTAAGTCCAAGAGACAAAATTGTTCAAACAGCTATGCTACAAGTTTTAGAACCAATTTATGAAGCCATCTTCAAAGATTGCTCACACGGGTTCAGACCCAATAAGGGCTGTCACACAGCCCTACGATCATTAAAGCAGCAATTCTCTAATGTTTCGTGGGTTATAGAAGGAGATATCTCAAAATGTTGTGATTCAATAGATCATGATATTTTAATTCAAATTCTTAGAAAAAGAATTCAATGTGATAAAACTATAACATTGATTAAAAGGACCTTAAAAACCCCTTTTAAAGAGAATGATCAATTGGTATGGCCTAAGTTGGGTACCTTTCAAGGAAACTCCCTTAGTCCACTGCTCTGTAATATCTATTTACATGAAATGGATCTTTATATCGAAGATTTAAAAAAGTCTTTTGATAAAGGCAAAGTAAGAAGAAAGTTGAAGGAATACACCTCTATTCAATATAAACTTAGGGAAAAAAACTTGGACTCGTCTGAGTTGAAGTCTCTCAGGATTATGCAACGTAAGCTTAAATGTATAGATCCCATGGATCCATCTTTCCGAAGGCTTTGTTACATCCGGTATGCGGATAATTTCGTAATCGGTATAATAGGAACTAGGAAAGAATGTGTTAAAATTCGTGAAGATTTAGGTAATTTTCTAACGGAAAAACTGTCTCTGGATTTAAGTCTAACCAAAACAACTATTTCCCATTTTAATAAAGTGGGTATTTTCTTTTTAAATACCCAAATTAAAGGAAATCGGGAGACAGAAAAGTTGGTAAAAACTATCGAAAGAGGTGGAAGAAAGTTCAAGACTCGAGTAACTTCGAGAACGAGGATGTTCGCTCCGTTAAAAAAATTATTACAAAAATGTATAGACAATAATATGTTTAAGAGACTTCAGTCAGGAAAAGTGGTTCCCACTGCATTAAAAAGAATGGTTAATAACGATCATTCCGACATTTTAAGATTTTTCAATTCCAAGATCAGAGGAATCCTTAACTATTATTCATTTGTGGATAATGCCAAAAGTTTGGGAATCATAGTTCACGGGTTGAAACATTCTTGTGCCCTGACCTTAGCCCTTAAATTTAAGCTCCGAGTGCGTTCAAAAATTTTTAAAAAATTTGGAAAATACTTAGAATGTAAAGAAACCGGAACTAAACTGTTTATACCTAAAACGTTTGCTCGTACACAAAAATTCAACATTAACCCCTCGATTCCAGATACTTTGCTGGATATCCGATGGAATAAGAAATTGACACGTAGTAACCTAAACCGTGAATGTCTCATTTGTGGGGAAACCTCCTGTGAGATGCATCACGTAAGAAAGATAAAAGATTTAGTGTCACGTTACAAAGACAACAAGATCGATTATTGGACGTTACAAAAAGCTGCTATAAATCGAAAGCAAATACCTTTATGCAAAGCACATCATAAAGCATTACATATAGGTACTCTACTTCCCTCAGAAGCGGAACAGCTGAGACAGTCAATTAAGAATTTTAATCGCTGATATTAACATGAGTTTCGGAAAGCCGCATGAGTGGAAACTCTCACGTGCGGTTTGGGGGAGAGTGCTCATATTCTAAGGTCTAACAACTATGAATCGTTCGCTTATCCCACTAATTCTACCTGGATTTGGAATTGTAAGTCACGTTATAGTAAGTGCTGCTAGAAAGCCTATTTTTGGATATATATCTATGGTATACGCAATGCTTTCTATAGGTATTTTAGGTTTTATAGTATGGAGTCATCATATGTATACAGTTGGTTTAGACATTGATACTAGAGCTTATTTTACGGCAGCAACCATGGTAATAGCTATACCTACTGGTATCAAAATTTTTAGTTGGCTTGCTACTTTATGGGGAGGTTCGATTGATATACGCACTCCTACCTTATTTGCTTTAGGTTTTATTTTTTTATTTACTGTAGGTGGTGTAACAGGTGTCGTTCTTGCTAATTCTGGAATAGATATAGCATTACACGATACGTACTACGTTGTAGGACATTTTCACTATGCACTATCAATGGGTGCTGTCTTTACAATGTTTTCTGGAATATATTATTGGTTTGACAAAATAACTGGATTATATTATTCTGAAACATTAGGACAAATTCACTTTTGGACTTTTTTTATGGGAGTCAACATAACTTTTTTTCCTATGCATTTTTTAGGTGTTGCTGGAATGCCTCGAAGAGTACCAGACTACCCAGATGCTTTTTATATTTTTAACAAAATAGCATCTTGGGGTTCATACATATCAGCTTTTTCTGCTTTCATATTTTTTTTTACAATTGCAGAAGCGTTACTTAGTAATAGAAAAGCTCATTTATCTTACAGTGACACACGATTTTTCGCTAATAATAAATAATGAAACCTCCAAAATAACACAAGGTACTATTTTTATTAGGTTCAAATCCTAATTGGAGAAAAATGATCAATATTTTAAAATCTTATTTGTTAAACATAAAACAATCTATATCAAAAAATAATCGAAACAACACGTTTATAAGTAAAGTCAGCCCTATTTATCAAAAATTTATTACTAATCCTGAAATTTCAAACGGTATTAATCATGGAAGTATAATCTTACCATTTTCGTTAAAGTTTAAACGACTTGTAAAACGTCCTGTTTTAAGTTTTTTTGCGAATCATATCATTAACTATCCTACTCCAATAAATTTAACGTATGCTTGGAGTTTCGGTTTTCTAGCTGGAGTTTCTTTATTAATACAAATATTGACGGGTTTAGTATTATCAATGCATTACTCGCCTAACATTGACTTGGCATTTAATAGCGTAGAACATATCATGAGAAATGTTAATTATGGTTGGTGGTTTCGATACACACATGCAAACGGTGCTTCCATGTTTTTTATTGTGGTTTATGCACATGTTTTAAGGGGATTGTATTACGGCTCTTTCATAGCTCCGAGACAGTTATTATGGTGTAGCGGTGTTATTATATTACTATTAATGATGGCTACCGCATTTATGGGATATGTACTTCCATGGGGTCAAATGAGCTTTTGGGGAGCTACTGTTATAACAAAGATGTTTTCTGTCATACCTTTTGTAGGTGAACGTATTGTTGAGTGGTTATGGGGAGGATTTACTGTAAATGGTGCGACTTTGAAAAGATTTTACACAATACATTTTGTATTACCTTTCATTATTGTAGGTTTTGTATTGATACACCTAACATTACTGCACAAAGATGGATCAAATAATCCTTTGGGAGTAGACGATGCAGAAATAATACCTTTCTATCCTTATTATTTTTTGAAAGATATCCATGCATTTTTTGGTTATTTGCTAATCTTTGCAATTCTTATACATTTTTACCCTAATTACTTAGGTCATCCTGTCAACTATATCCCAGCAAATCCTATGAAAACACCAGCACACATAGTACCCGAATGGTATTTTTTACCTTATTATGCAATACTAAGATCTATACCAGATAAAGTAGGCGGTGTTCTTTGTATGTTTGGTTCAATATTAGTACTATTCACAGTCCCTTATACAAATTTTTCAATGATACGAAGCGCACATTTCCGACCAATTTATCAAATATTCTTTTGGATTTTTGTTGCTGATTTCTTTTTATTAATGTGGATTGGGCAAATGCCTATGAGAAACAGTTACATCCTTCTAGGTAAATATGCGACAGCTTATTATTTTATATTTTTTTTAGTTTTATTACCAATATCAGGTTATATCGAGACAATTCTTTTGACACGTAAAGCTAAAGATTAACATACATCAGTTTTAAATTTTTGAAAAATTTTACTTTGTATGGAATGTCGTCTAAAGGTAAGACAATCGTTTTTGATACGATTAATTAGAGGTTCGATTCCTCTCTTTCCAAGTTTAATAAATGACACTAAATAATATAAATAATATATATGTTGGAACTAAACTCTGGAAAAGATTTAAATCTGATTATAAGGGTTACGAACCTTATCAGAAATTGCCAAAAGATGCACAGGCTCTTGTTGATAATCAAGAGTGGTGTTTTCAAAAAAACACTTGTAAATACCAACAGGAGATAATGATAAATATACTCATAGGAATTTTAGAAAAAAGTAGATCGGGAGGAGAGCCTCATAAAATAACTACCTCTATTAAACACGACAGTCCTAAAGGACATTTTCATTTTAAAACCTATTTACCTCTATATTCTGTATTAGATACTACAAATATGGACAAAGGCATAGAAAATATTGTTACTCTTTGTGATTATGAAAAAAGACTCTACAAAGAGTATTTAGAAATGAACGTAGGTCAACCTACGTATATAGGCACGTTGTTAAAAAACTACATTCTTGAAAAGGCCGTAGATCATAAAATCATCGAATTTCTAAAAGATTTTAAAAGCCGACATGCAGTTTTTGGGAGTTTTGTACGTTACCATAACTGTATTTTAATTACTGCGGGTAATAAATTTGGGGATCTAAACAAGGTTAAAGAGCTAAAAGAAAGGATAACTAACTATTTAACAGAAGATTTAGGTTACCCGGAAAGCGACCTAGTACGCTCGTCGTACGTAGAAGAGAACAACAATATATTTTTCATGGGATATTCTTTCCAAAAAAAAAAAGCTAATGATCCATTATTATTGCAAACTGTTCCTTTCAACTATGTGTTTAAATGTCTTACGGGGGAGGGTTTTTATGAAAAAAAGATAAGTGACTCTGATAAACAAATTTCGGTACCTGTACCATGTTTAAAAATACTCCATCTAGAAGTACATGAAATTATAGAGCATTATAATTTCAGAATAGAGGAAATGCTTTATTGGTATCGATTTTGTAATAATCAAAGATGGTTACGGCAATACACCGTACCACAACTAATCGAGTCTTGTGAAAAAACTCTTCGTCTAAAACTAGACAAAGTAAACGCCAATGACTACTTTTTAGACACTAGTGTGATCAGAGTACCATCTATAGCAAATCTAGAAGAAAGAGACTCTGAGTTAAAAAAGATTCATTTTAGACCTATTTATATTTATGGGCCTCTTTCTTAATTAATGGGTAAACTCCATTATAATTAGCAAAGGATAGAAAAAGTTTATAAAAAACTTTTTAAATAGGTTGGTTCAATTCCAACAGCTAAAAAAATACATGAACACATGATATATCCAAGTTTTTTTCTTCATAAGAGACAGAACCTATCACCTTTTTAGAAATATCGATTTATGGCTTTTTTATTATATTACGCGAATAGACTTAAAAAATTACTAATTTTCAATGGTAACGCGTAAAATACAATCTACTTTAATAACTAAAGTATTTATTACAAAACTAAAAAGTAGCGATACTATTACGTGTACTGATAGAAGATCCTATCATTAACTTAGAATGCTTACTATAACAATCAAACCCCCCTATATAAAAATCTTTAATCCATATTTTAAACTGTGTTGTATAAAAAACGGTTTTTAAAGTAATAGTATTTACAATAAAATTTTGAGAACGTGAATTTATATAAAAAGTTAAATTTGTTAAAGTTTGTGAAGTTTTAAATAAAAAATTTACGTAATTTTTAAACAAAGACATACTTTTTAAATTAAAACTTATTTTATTAAAAGTTTCACCAACAAAGTGCACATCTGCTAACATACAAAATAATTTTCTTAATATTTGCCAATCTTCTTTGGTATTAGATAAACTAGGCTCTATAAATCTTACTACATGTTTGTGCAACCCAAGGGTTGTTACAAAACTTGCAGATGTTTCAAAAAATTTGTTAGATAAAAGAGGATAATAACTAAAAAAATTTTTTTTAAGTTTTTGAATTCCCTCAAAATGAGAATAATTAGTGAGTTCCATTATAAAAGTAGGGATGTATTTTTTATACACCTTTAAAGCTTTTTTCAATAAACAGCGTTCTACATAATTTTCTAAAATATGATAGGGTTTAACAGTACCTCCTAACAAAAATAAACTATTTGTGTTAACTAAATCACAAATGTATAACCTTTTGAACTGATTAAAATAATTTAACCCTAATGCATTTAACGATGTACTTAACATGTTAAAAACATACCAATGAGACGTTGAATGTCTATCGTTGAAATCTTTAAGTAAACTTAACAAAGAAGAATTATCTAATCGATGTGATGTTTCTAAACTGACTAAAGTAAGTAAGTTTTTTGTCGTTCTGAACAAAACTCCTGAAGAAGTATTACCTTCACAAAGATTCTTTAACTTTTTCAAGTTAGATCCTATATTTATATTAGAAAAAGTTAAATTTAATTTAGAACCAATAGAAAAAGTTTGGAAATTCCCTGCAATAAACCGCTTTTTCAATTTAAGATTCAAATAAGGGCTATCATATCTTACATGAGTTCCTACAAATAAACAAGCATTCGCTTGTGATATTTTTTTCGTATCAAATATTGTATTAGTTTTGAAAAAAAATTCTAAATTGGTATTGAACGAAGTGTTAACAGATCTTCTCAACTTAAAAAAACTATAACGCTGTCGTAACAACAACAAAATGCTGAGTGTTTCTATATTGGTGTTCTCATCTATCAAAAATATAGAAGTATTTATTACAAGGTTATGTTTAGCTAAATGATCTAAAATATAAAGATTCGTTAATATCTGAGTCAGCAAACTCTTCCATTTGAAACCTGCTTTTGGAGAAATACTTGTAAAAGAATTCATACCATCGAAAACAAATCTTGTTTTATCAGTGATCCATTGCACAGAATTGAAAAAATGATCATCGATAGAAAAACCTGGCAACACTTTCACTATCGAATTATCTTTTAAATAGACTAATAAATCAGTACCAAAACCATCTGAGGGATCTATTGTTTTAATTTTTTTCAGCTCCCAATCTCTATACGCAAAAGGATAAGGTTTTGATGTTAAAGCACCTACAGGACATATATCAATTAGATTACCAGATAACTCAGAGTTAAATAATTGTGTAACATAGGTACCTATTTCACTTTTACTGCCCCTACCAAATACACCAAGTTCCTCAACACCAGCAACTTCCTTAGAAAAACGTAAACAACGAGTGCAATGAATACACCTTGTCATTACTGTTTTAACAATAAAACCTAAATATTTATTGTGAACATAACGTTTCTGGTGATAAAATCTTTTCCGACTCAACCCAAAAAACAAGGACTGATCCTGAAGATCACACTCACCACCTTGATCACACATAGGACAATCTAATGGATGATTTAACAATAGAAATTCCATAATGTTCTCTCTACTTTTTTTTACTAAAGGACTATTAGTATATAATCTATTACCATTACTCAAAGTAGACTGAGCATTTAAAGAACAAGAAACTATGGGTTTAGGTGATTTTGTCATTTCGATTAAACACATTCTGCAATTACCTGCTATGGATAAATCTTTATGATAACAGTAATGGGGAATTAAAATACCTACATTTTCGCAATGCTCTAAGATAGATAAATTAGACCGACTACTGTTAGCATCAAACGTCTCTTCATAACGAAAAATTACTCCATTTATCCAAAATGAATTACTATTACCCATGAAAAAATTTTGAAAATACTTTATTATTAACAACATAGCTCCCTTTAATGGGAAAACGCTCACAAAAGTTTGTCATAAATGATTTTGATTTATATTAAAAAGGAATTGTAGCTTAATTGGATAAAGCATTGACCTGTCACGTCAATTATTGCGAGTTCAAATCTCGTCTTTTCCGTAAATTTAAAGAATAATGTTATTCTTAACATTATTATACGTACATATAAGAGATAATCCTATAGCAGATTCTGTAGCTGCTAATGATAAGATAAACAATACGCATAAAAAACCTACAATATCATCAAATTGTATGGAAAAAATTATAAAATTTAAGTTAACTGCCAACAACATAATTTCAATGGACATTAATACTATTAACAAATTATTTCGATTCAAGACCATACCAGAGATTCCAGTAAAAAACAATAAAGTAGTAAAAGAAACCATTTCTTGTAAATTCATTTTTTAAGTGATACTGAAAGTATTTTACAAAAATTTTAATTAAAAGACTTTCAAATTTTACTTTTAAAAAGCAAATAGGATCAAAAAAGCAATCATCAAAGCAAATAAAGCAATAGCTTCTGTTAAAGCAAAGCCCAAAATAGCTACCTTAAATAATTCATCTTTTAAAGAAGGATTACGCGATGTTCCTAACACTAAAGCACCAAAAACCACACCAATACCAACCCCAGCACCTGCTAATCCAATAGTAGCTAATCCAGCACCAACACATTTTGCAGCTTGTAATAACATTCATAGAAAATACCAATAAAAAAATCTATCGTACAAAAAGCAAGAAAATTTAAATTTCCTAAAAAAATCTCTCTAAAAAACAAACAAAGTCTTTACAAAAAAATAATTAAAAAAACAAAGCCGTTTTTATAGGAAGTTTAAAACTAGAAGCTTTAAAGACAGAAATAGCAGCTTTCTTTGAAAGGCCACATACTTCAAAAAGAATGGATCCTCCTCGGACGCAAGCTACATTATGTGACAAGGAACCTTTGCCTTTACCCATTCTAACTTCTAAAGGTTTTTTTGTAACTGGTTTATTTACAACAATTTTAGTCCAAATTTTACCTTTTTTGTTCATTTTTTTCGAAATTGCTTGTTTAGCAGATTCTAACTGTTTTAATGTCACATAACCTGACTCTAAAGCTTTCAATCCAAAAATACCAAAAGTAAGTGTAGAATTACTAATATACTTTCGCAATTTACTTTTTTGAACATTCTTGTATCTAGAACGCATTGTCACTACTTAAGATGATTACACCAAATTTTAACACCAAATGTTCCATTTTTTGTATAAGAAATACTCTCAGAATAATCAATTGTTTCTATGTTTTTTGTTATGGTCGGTATATTACCTAATATTACAGTAGTATTTGAAGATCTTGGTTTGTTATTTAATCTACCCGAAATAATGAATTTAATACCTTGTAAAAGAAAACTTCTAGAAAAAACAATAATTTTTAACAATTTGGTAACAAAAGATATAAAAGGCTTATGGTATTTCATATGTCTTAAACAAATAGCCAAAAAACTAGAAATAAGTTTACTAGAATTGGGAGTTTTTGACACAAGTACACATAAATTTAACACATCTTTAAAATACTTATGTTTTGTATAAACCTTTAAAAGAATAATATGCTTTCTTAGAAAACTTTTTTCTAATAGAGTTAACCTTAAATTCACTCCTCTATTAAGATTTTTAAAAATAAGTGATATATGATATTTTTTGCCCGTGTATAAAAAAAGAGTCTCTAAAAGATACTCATGAAAGTTATCTTTTTCTAAAAGATTATATTTTTTATAATAAATTTTGTTTAAATAATTTTTGTAATATGTAGAAATAAGAGGCTGATTTTCAAGAGAAAAACGTATGAGAAAATCCGACAACTTAACACGTTGTTTCAACTTATTTTTTTTTTTAATTTCTAGTTTTTGAACCTTAAGCAAAGACATCTTTTTCAACCTAACATAATATTTAGAAATGCTTGTTTTCATAAAGCTGTTAACATAATTTAACAAATAGTAATGAATTACTAAATTGATAGATTTTTCATTAACTTGCTGTATACATTTTTGCACTAATAAACCTCTTTGCAATAAAACGTGTTGCAAATACTGTTCTAAATTAACATGTTGATAGTTCAACAAAGTAGATTCTTCCTTATTTGCCTCGTAATAAGCCGTTTTTATAGAACAACCGCTTTTATATATCATTCAACACTATTATTTTTTTCGTTTCGAGAACTTATTATTGGATATATTAATTTTTGTTTTAACAAATTCTCCTAATTTATGGTTAACCATTTCTTGGATTATTGCAAGTTTAACAAAATATTTTCCATTATGTACCAAAATGAACTTTCCTACGTGTTGAGGGTATATCTTCATACATCTATTAGTATTACACAAGAAGTTTTTTGTCATAATTCTTATTGAAATTATTTTTTATAATTTTCCCCAAGGTGTATACTTTCTACCAGATTTCTTACCTTCTCCTCCCCCATGAGGGTGATCTATTGGATTCATAGCGACTCCTCTAACAGTTGGTCGATTGTTTAACCAACGTGATCGCCCAGCCTTATTGCTGAGAAAAACAGATGGTGATTTCACAGAAACACTTCCGATGGTAGCACAATTTTGTAGAGATATTTTTTTACTTATACCTGAAGGCAGTTTAACATGACAAAAACTTTTCGTTTTCTCTAATATAAAAATAGAAGTGCCTGCTGATCTACTATATATTCTTTCACTACACAAATTATTTGTTAAATTAGATACTATAGTGCCTTCCGGTATATCTATCAATTTCAAGGTATGACCAGTGTATAACTCAGCACCAAATCCTGACTTAACTATGTCGCCGATTGAACAATTAGCATAGGTTGGTATATAATAAAACTTTCGGTCATCATAATTAAACAAAGATGATATAAAACAAGATCGATTAGGATCATATTCAATGCTCATAACAACACCTTTCAAGCTAGATTTGTGATTCATTGTATCGAGATTTCTATATAATCTTTTATGACCACCGCCTTTATGATAGCATGTAACTTTACCTGTATTATTTCTACCATTAGATTTAACAAAACCCTTGGTATTAGATTTCAAAAGCGGAGATTTCTTTGAAAAAATTCTATATTTCATTTCAGATAAAAAAATTGTCTGTGATAACATTTGATAAAATAAATTAAGAATGTTTGTAACAAAATTTATCAAAACTTTAACAATTTTATATCCAATAAAAACAACTGTTCTTAATTTAAAAGCATTAGAACAAGCATTTAATACTCATATACCGTTCAAGGCATTTTTTGATTTGAAGAATTTAGTAGTTTACAAATATCGCAATATACTGAAAAAAACAACTAGTAACCTTCCACATATAAATCTTTTTGATTACATTATAGGTATTAAAAACACACCGACTAATTTTATGTATCATACCGCTAAAACAAATGGAGAAGTTATCATAGCAAATACACAAAACAAAATAATAACAGCTTTGCAACTCTCAAATATTAGTTCAAATTCTTTAATAGGATTAAATCATTTGCTGTTAGCCCTTATTAATAATACAAAAGATAAAATTCCTATGAAATCTTCTATAATACTACATTTACAAGACTTTAAAGAAAGTAATGTACATATAATAATAAAAACACTTTCAGAATTTTATGAAATAAAAACAGTGGTACTAACTAATAGAAATCCACACAACGGATGTAGACCATCTAAGATAAAAATAAACAAATCAACGACATTTCAACACTTAAAACCTAATTTAACTTAAAGAAGAAATGGCTGAGATGGTTTAAAGCGGTAGATTGTAAATCTACTAGGTATTCCCTAACGTAAGTTCAAATCTTACTTTCTTCAGTATTGAAAAAAATTACGACAAAAAATAACGAAACATAGCGCAGCGGTAGCGCAACTGTTTTGGGTACAGTAGGTCATGTGTTCAATTCACATTGTTTCGACATAAGTCTGAAAAAATATATAAAAACTTGTTCAAAAAACAAGTAAGAAGTAAAGACTCTTTTCGGTAATGAAAGGATGATATATCTGCCTCAGTTTTTTTAAAATAAATTTTATTATTTATTTTGAGAGCTGCAAACTTTGCTTTATTCACAAACGTTTTTTCTATGTTCTCAAATTTTACTTTATTTGGTTTAACTATATACAAAGACCCAATAAACAAAAAACCAAAATGTCTAAGAAGAGTTTTTTCCAATAGAATTTTGGAAGAAATATGCTGAATATTATAACAATTAAATCCCTGTTTACTAATAGATAAATGCAGATTTTTCTTATTTTTAACACAAAATTGTGTTAACTCTGTGTAGAAAAAAAGAATTTTTTCATTGTTTATTAACTTTCTTATTTTATAAACGTGGTATTTGTTAAATTTCACTTATAATATATTAATTCTAAATAGGTTTAACAAGAATCGAACTTGCGACAACACCGTTATGAGCAGTGCGTTCTACCATTGAACTATAAACCTTTTAATCAAACAAAGCTTAAAATAAAACATCGTGCGCAACATAAGCTTAGGTCAAATTCTAGTTATGATAATGATAGGTACAATGCTTCTTAAGGATTTTAGCATTTTTTCAACCCAGATTAACAAATTTAAAAAATACATAGCAAAAATAATCAGGAAGAAAGGGATTTGAACCCTTGCCCTTCGGTTTTGGAAACCGTTATTCTACCACTGAACTATAATCCTTAAGTGACCAAATATTTAATTGAAATTAAAAACAGAATAATTTGTATAATAATAGTTAGTATAACTTACTTTGTAACTATTACTGTTTATAAATTCTACATAATCAATATAACTCTTTATATAATCCCAAACATACAAAAAGCTTCCATGAACTATTTTATATTAACATCTATAACGGAACTCTTTAATGCTTTTTTCAAGTTGAGTTTTTTTTTCACAAAGTATACTTTGTATTATTTTATATATTACCATGTCACATCTTTTCTGGCGTTAGGTCTTTATAAAAAAGAATATACTTACTTAAAAAAATTTTTTACTAAGAGTTTCCTATGGTGGGGCTGTTATACTGCATTTTATTTGAAAACACTATTACCTCTAAGTTACGAATTCTTTTTCGTATTTCATCAAAAATCTATAGAAAAACTTCAAATATTCTTTGAACCTAAACTATATGAATTCTTTGATTTTATTATGGAAACATACTCACAAAACTTTATATGTACTCAGTTTTTATTAATTCTTACAGAAGTTTTTAACTACAAAAATGCAAGTTTAACAACTATAAAAATGTTAAAAAAAAAATTATATATCGGAGTATTATTCGTAGCTACCTTTTTAACACCACCTGACATAACAAGTCAATTAATTGTTTTTTTATCTTTAGTACTGTACATAGAAGCCTACCTAATTGGCAAAAGTACACTGCTATATTTTAAAAATAAAGCCTAAATCTGCTAATTAGGTAACAAATTTAAGCTGATTAACATACTTAAAGTAAAAATCAGATAACCCAACGACAAAGGGAAAAAACATTTCCAACCTAACAACATTAATTGATCATATCTATATCGTGGTAATGTTGCACGTGTCACTATAAAAAAAATAACTCCTAAAAGAATCTTAATGGAAAAACAAAAACTTCCTGAAAATATAAAGCCTAAAAAAGGACTTAACCATCCTCCTAAAAAAAGTATTGCATTAAAAGTGCTCATCAGGAGCATATTTGCGTACTCACCTAAGAAAAAAAGCGCAAAAGTCATTGCAGAATACTCTACATTGTAACCCGACACAAGTTCTGCTTCAGCTTCCGGCAAATCAAAAGGATGTCTATTTGTTTCAGCTAACATAGACACATTAAATACCACAAACATAGGAAATAAAGGCAACAAGTACCAACCTTCCGATTGTACTAATACAATTTCAATTAAATTAAAAGAACCTGCACAAGAACAAACACACAACAACACAAAACCTATTGAAATTTCGTATGATATCATTTGTGAAGCAGATCGAAGTGCTCCTAGAAAAGGATATTTAGAATTACTAGACCATCCTGCTAGTAACAAACCGTAAACACCTAAAGAAGAAATTGCTAACAAATAAAGTATACCTAAATTTAAATCTGCAAAAACTACATTGTTGTTAAAAGGTATAACGCACCAACCCATCAAACTTAACATAAATGTTAACAAAGGAGCAATTAAAAAAAGAACAAGGTTGGAATCACTCGGTAAAATAGTTTCTTTTGCAAAAAGCTTAAGACCATCTGCAAGTGGCTGTAACACACCCAAAAAACCTATAACATTTGGTCCTTTTCGTCGTTGAATTATCCCCATAATTTTACGTTCTGCAATTGTAAAATATGCAACAGATACCAATAACGGAATAATAAGAGATAGTGACTTTAAAATTAAAAAAATAAGAATAACAAAAATTTCAACCATAAGTTCATTCAAGCTAAGATCAGATTTGAACCGATATTTTAAGATTTGCAATCTTATGCATTTACCTTTTATGCTACATAGCTTTTTAAGAGTGGGATGAGCGAGCAATATTCATAGTCGTTAAACCTTAGAATACGAGCACTTTCCACTCATACGGCTTTTATTCCCGCTTTTACCAACACCGTTTCCAGCACTAATAAGGAAAAATGCTTTAAGACAAATTTGATAAATAAGCCTAATTATCATCATAATAACGTAATTATAAACACAATGGCACACAAATATACTCTTAAAAAGATAAGGTGGGATTTGAACCCACGGTACTAAAAACAAAATAATACAATAGTTTTCAAAACTAACGCCTTAAACCTCTCGACCACTTATCCTACCAATTCTCTTCCACAAAAAACTCTTTAAGTATCACTCACATTAAAAATTTAATCCACCCCACCAATAAACAGTTACGAATAAAAATAACCAAACTACATCAACAAAATGCCAATACCAAATAGCGGATTCAAACCCAAAATGATGTGTATTTGTGTAATGACTCAACACTACTCTCATTAAAGAAACTAGTAGAGCAACGGTCCCTACAAAAACATGAAATCCATGAAAGCCGGTTGTCATGTAAAAACATGAACCAAAAACACAGTCACTTATGTTAAAAGTTGCGTCATAATACTCAACCACTTGACAAATTGTAAAAAATAAAGCAAAAATTAAAGTAAAAATTAAAGCTATAATAGTATATTTTTTGGTTCTTGCTATTAGTGCATGATGTGCCCAAGTAACCGTTGCACCAGATGTTAATAAAAAGACAGTGTTTGTTAAAGGAATTCCCCATGTATCTATAGGAGCAATCGCTTCAGGTGGCCAAACACCTCCTATATTAAAAGTTGGTGAAAGACTCGAATGAAAAAAAGCCCAAAAGAAAGCGAAAAAAAACATAATTTCTGAAACAATAAACAAAATCATACCAAATCTTAACCCTTTTTGAACAACTTGCGTATGTTGTGACTCAAAAGTAGCCTCTCGGATAATATCTCTCCACCATACATACATAACAAAAATAATTAATATCATTCCAGTCAATGTTAAAAAACCTCCTCCAATATATTTATGCATGTATAACACTAAGCCTGTTGTCAACATAAAGGCACCTAACGAAGCTAGAAGAGGCCAAGGACTTGGATCTACCAAATGATATTTATGTCTTGTTTTAATAAATGTGAGATATTCTTTAAAATTAAGCTCAAAATAAATTTTTTTTTTAAAATCTTCTCTAAGGTTTTTAGGAGTCAATACATTAAACAACATATATAAAGAATAAATTAAATAATAGCAGACTCGAACTACTAACCTTTTCGTTGTAAGCGAAATACTCTACCATTGAGTTAATTATTCTTTTTATGATATCAATTTATCTAATTGCTGTTTTTAACGGGACTTGAACCCGTATTACTACCGTGAAAGAGTAGTGTCCTATACCAAAGTTAGACGATAAAAACCTTAAGAAAATTAAACCAAGTAACAAAAGAAAAGTAACTTTCAAAAAATCAAAAGTAAGAAAGTATTGAGTTAATCCAAAACAGCTGATACAAAAAAAAGACATATGAAAACATAAACTCAACAACACTACTACTAAAAACATGTAAACATAATGATTTATATAGCCTGACTGTAGTTTATTCATACAGTCTGAAAAGCTATATACGACCTTCGTAAAACCAAACGGACCTAGTATTTCAAAGATACCCCTATCAACTAACTTATAAGTAATCTTGTAACTTGTCTTAAAAACAAATTGACCTACTGTTTCTAAATAAATCTTATCGATATACCACTTTTTGTTTAAAAACGTATAAAATATTAAGCCTAATTTGCAGGTTTTAACATGAAACAAAAATTTAGGCCAAAAAGTATGTAGTAAAAAACAACTTAGAATACCTAAAAAACTCAAACAAACTGGTGCTATCTTAAAAGAATAAGTAATAAACTCTCCATCAATCAAACTCATGTTTTTAGGTGCAACATAAATACTTGCAGACCAAACATCAGATCCTAAACCCACAAATAGATCTTTAGTGAAAAACCCTATAAAAATACTCGGTATTACTAAAATTCCGAGAACTATACATATAAAAAAAGAAGAATCAAAAGAATGCTCATACATGGAACGAAAACCGTTTGGTTTACTTAAAAAAGTCAAGAATAAAAGCCTTGTTGAATAATATGCTGTTAAAAAAGCACTTAGCACTCCAAAATAATACCCATAATGACCAATAGTTGTAAAGCAGCCAAATGCTGACTCTATAATGAGATCTTTCGAATAAAAGCCAGTTAAAAAGGGAAATCCTGTTAAAGCTAAAGAACCTATTACGATAACAGAATAAGTAAAAGGTATTATTTTTTTTAATCCTCCCATTTTTCTCATGTCTTGCTCGTCACCTATTGCATGAATAACAGACCCAGCACTTAAAAAAAGAAGAGCTTTGAAAAACGCGTGATTAGACAAATGAAATAGACCTACAGAATAATTAGACAAACCACACGCAAAAATCATATAACCTAATTGACTACACGTTGAATATGCAATTACTTTTTTAAGATCATTCTGAACCAAACCAACAGTCGCAGCAAAAAAAGCCGTAGAAGCCCCTATAAGAGTTACTGCATTTTTTATATAAAAGCAATGTTCAAACAAACCAGAACATCTAACTATTAAAAAAACACCTGCAGTTACCATCGTAGCCGCGTGTATTAATGCAGAAACTGGAGTAGGTCCTTCCATAGCATCGGGTAGCCATGTATGTAACCCTAACTGAGCAGACTTGCCTACAGCACCTACAAAAATAAAAAAGCATATCAAATCTATGACATGACAATCTGAATTTAAGAATAATATAGGAGTTCCTTTTAACAATGGGACCATTGAGGAAACTGTGGAGTAATCTAAAGATTTGAAAGTTACATATATTAATAATATACCTATGATTAGACCAAAATCTCCTATTCGATTCAAAATCATAGCTTTAATAGCTGCTTTATTAGCTTGTATTCTGGTAAACCAAAAATTAATCAATAAATAAGAACATAGTCCAACCCCCTCCCATCCTAAAAACATTTGTACAAAATTGTCTGAAGTCACCAACATTAACATAAAAAAAGTAAACAGGGAAAGGTAAGACATAAAGCGTGACAAATGCGGATCCTCACACATGTATTCAGCAGAATACAAATGAACTAACGTTGATATAAATAAAATTATACAACACATTATCAAGGTTAAGCTATCAAACATAAAACCCCAATCTATCGTTAGAAGTTCAAAGTTAATCCAAGAATTCAATGATATAAAAACAAAACAATGACAAACAATAATTTCATAAAAGCAAAGTAAAGAGCTAAAAAAAGACAAAAGTACACAACAGAGGGAAAGATACATTGAACCTTTGGGTCCAACATACCTACCGAAAAAACCAGCTAGAATAGACCCAAATAAAGGTAAAAATATTAGAAGAAGGTACATATTATAAACAAACCTAGCTTGCAAAAAAGTAAGAAACGATAAAAATAATTTCTTACCACTTGGCTTTTTTCCAACCAAAAATCTTTTGTAATCTAAAAAAACGTATTAATACCAACCGAGAAACACTAAACCATTTGTTTAATCTTTTTCGTCTTCCAGTAAAAATGCATCTAGATACGCACCGATTTAATGATGAATTTTTAGGCAATCTTAATATATCTTCACATAAATTTGTACGGATCGAATTGAACAACAAGAAATTATTACACGAGTAAGATAAAATAAATTTGTTATACTGACACATCACAAAAGTTTGACGTATACACTTATCTTTTCTTAAAGCTTTTTTCATTAGCAACTCTTTTTTGGAAAAAATCGGTTATCAGAAGAAGCTTTATAATCAAAGATTCTATATTCTTGACTTAACTCTAACTTGTCTAAAATAACACGTTTTTTAGATTCGCTATATCGAACATCGTAATAGCCAGATAATGGAAAATCTTTTCTTAAGGGATGTCCTTCAAAACCATAATCCGTCAATAGACGGACTAGATTTTCGTGATTTTCTGGGTAAACACCAAACATATCCCAGAGTTCACATTCAGACCAATTTGCAGAAAAATAGATATCTGAGATAGTAAAAATACTGTTATTTACAGCTTTTATTTTAACCCTCAATCGATTATTAAATCTCAAAGATAATAACTCATAAACAACATCATATGAAGAATCTTTTTGATTAACATCAGAAAGACTTGTAAGATCTGTCAATAATTCATATTGACACTGTACGTGATTTTTCAAAAAAAGTAAATAAGAACGAAGATGACTTTTATCTAAAGAAACACAAACAGTAGAAACACTGTCTATCTCAATATTTTTAACAGGCACTATCGATCCGTGTACATTTATAGATTTATGTAAAAAATTCATATAAATTAAGTCTGAATAGAATTGAACTATTGACCCTACGCTTATCAAGCGTATGCTCTTGACCACTGAGCTACAAACTTAAACTAATATATCATCGGTCTATTTCTCCAAAGACTATATCTTGGGTTCCTATTATAGTAACAACATCAGCGATCATGTGTCCCCTAGACATATAATTTAAAGCTTGTAAATGATTAAAACCGGGTGCTTTTATTTTACATCTAAAAGGTCTATTTGTACCATTTGAAACTAAATATACTCCAAATTCTCCTTTGGGTGCCTCTGTTCCTAAATACGTTTCATTACTTGGAACAACAATATTTTGGGTGTATATTTTGAAATGGTGAATCAAAGATTCCATAGATTGTTTCATATCTGTCCGAGATGATGAAATAACTTTGTTATCATCTGATTTAATTAAACCTTCAGGAATATTTTTTAAACATTGCTCAATAATAGTTAAAGATTCGCGCATTTCAGCTAAACGTATGAAATAACGATCATAACAATCTCCTTTTTGTGTTACAGGAACCTTGAAATTGATTTTGTTGTAAACTTCATAAGGTTGACTTTTTCTTAAATCCCAATAAGTGCCTGAAGCTCGTAACATTACGCCACTAAATCCCCAATTATAAGAATCTTGCGTAGTTACGACACCAACATTAACTAGTCTTTGTTTCCAAATACGATTTTCTGATAACATTTCTTCCATTTCTAATAATCGAATATTAAATTGCTCCAAAAATAGAAAAACATCTGATAGAAAACCCATGGGTAAGTCACAAGACACTCCACCAGGTCTGAAATAACATGCATGCATTCTTGCACCGGAAACCCTTTCATAAAATTCCATCAGTTTTTCTCTTTCTTCGAAAGCCCATAAAAAAGGCGTCATAGCACCTACATCCATTGCATGACAGCCTATAGCCAATAAATGATTTAAAATTCTAGTGAGCTCTGCAAACATTACTCTAATAAATTGCGCACGTTTCGGAACTTGAACTTGCAATAATTTTTCGACAGCTAAACAATAAGAATGTTCTTGAGACATCATAGATACATAATCTAATCTATCAAAATAAGGTAGTGCTTGTAAGTAGTTTTTATGCTCAATTAATTTTTCAGTTCCTCTATGAAGCAACCCTATATGAGGTTCTGCTCTTTTAACGACTTCTCCATCTAATTCTAGTATTAATCTTAAAACACCATGAGCTGCAGGATGTTGAGGTCCAAAGTTAATAGTAAAGTTTTTTATTTCTTTTTTCAGTGAACTTTTTTTAGCTAAAATCATAATAACGAAACAGAATAACAAAAAAAAATAAACTTGGATACATAAAAAATGTTACGATATTTTGATTTGCAATGATCTTTAAGTACAACACAATTTAAAATATACTGATACAGGCACACATTTATGCTTTAAACGGTATATTTTACTTATAATATAACTTATTTTCGCCAACAAGGTAACTAGATAAACAAATAAACAAAAAATAAACAAAAAATAAACAAAAAATAAACAAAAAATAAACAAAAAACGTGTATAAATGGATAAATGTATAAATAGAAAATAAACAAAAAATAAACAAAAAACAAGGACGAAAGCAGAAAGCGGAAGTCGTATCTTATTGTAGAAAAAAAATTGAAAGCGGAAGTCGTGCCATATTGTTGGATAAAGTGAGAAAGTGAGAGCTTTCTCTTTCTGGAGTGTACGTTTATATGTAATTGCAGTAGAAGGATGAATGCAGAAAGAATATAGTTTTAGTGTTTTATTTCTCTAGGTTTTTACTTATAGCTTTCCATACATATTGATGTAAGTTAACCTTCTAATTTATAACAACATCATTCATGGAAGGACCTCAGAAATAGGTCACCACCGTGACCGGTCACTACGTGACCAACCGTTATATTGGTAATGTAAAGTTTTTTTATGCTTGCCTAAAGCCCCATAGCAGGCCTCATGAAAAGGGAGCAATCTATACGTTAGTATAGCCCCATAGCAGGCCTCATGAAAAGGGAGCAATCTATACGTTAGTATAGCCCCATAG
>Ga0172367_10001018_pt1 | contig 42122 bp, 36 predicted proteins | sample Lak10m_FD_114542 | JGI IMG/M metagenome (GOLD analysis project Ga0172367, IMG submission 114542) | Freshwater microbial communities from Kabuno Bay, South-Kivu, Congo - kab_022012_10m | ecosystem: Environmental > Aquatic > Freshwater > Lake | place: Democratic Republic of the Congo: South-Kivu... | reverse complement strand
GAGAAGTTCTTTGATGAGCTCACCGTCGTTGCAGAGAATTGGATTGGGAATTAGTCCTATTCGATTAAAACAGAAAAAGAAATCAAAACGAAACCCCAACTAAGAAAAAGTCCACTTAAGTTTGAAGACTTTCAGTTGTCAAAAAAAATTCGTTTACAAAGGATAGATGATATATTTATTACCTTTAGATCAGTTAAAATTTAGTTGCTCGAAAGTACGGTTGTTCACAAAGTTCACTATTATGAAATATTTTTTGAATTTTTTGTTGGCATTTTTGGTATTTGATTTTTCAGCTCAAAATGAAACAACTGTTTACGCGTGGCACATGCCTAGTGCCGTGCCTCAAAAGATGGTTCCCATGTGCTGGGTGAGGGATAGTTTAGACACATATTATCCTTCTTATCATATTACTGATTTTCAGGCGATAGCAGATCATTTAGCCTCTATGCCTGAAGGAAAAAGGGTAATATTTCTCTGGGATCATCATCAAAAAATGGCTTATAATGAGGCAGATTATCTACGAGACGATAATGGCCAAATTCAGGGGTATATGGAAGGCGACAGTTTAATACCTTTTCCCCCGGTCTGGTGGGATAGTGGTGCGGTATACGTTAGAAAAAAGCATGAAGACCTTTTCAGAAATTTGTACGAGCTGGGCGCAAAATTAGACCTTGTTGTTCTAGATTATGAAAATAAAATAGCGAATTTCATGTTTAAGGGAGTTAACGTCGCCGACTATGAGGATAACTACCTAACTGCGATAGAAAATGATCCTAGATTTGTGGATATGGTTGATGATATTGGAACCAGTGATTTAACACCCATGATTAATTACTTCGGACAAGATTTATATCTTAAATTCAATGATTATTGGCTAAGAAAAAGGTCAGAATATATCAACACTGCAATTTTTGATCCGCTACTCAGTTACTTTCCAAATGCCAAATTTCATAATTATCAAGATGTATTGGTAACACCGATGGTTCCGGTTCCAGATTTGAATGGTCATAGGATTTATTGTTGTGGGAACACCGGTGCTTACTCAGGAACGCATCAAACGGATACGTTCTATGGTTGGATGGGTCATATTACAACTACGCAGGTCCCTGAAGGGGCTACAAGTTTTCCGTTCACCCCGTTTAACGGCTTATTGTATGAAGCGAAAAAAATGAAATCAATAGCTTCCTCATCTATACCTTTCGCCGGATGGATTGCCTACAAAAGTTTTATTGAAACTAATCCTGAGGGGGTGAATTATGTTTCTTATTCAAATAATGAATACTACGATGAAATGCTCTTTCATTTGTTATTGTCAGGCCCAGATCATTTGGTTTATTGGAATCCTTCGCCAGAATTTGGTGCTCCGGGAACTATACAAAGTCATCAATCAGAGGCGGATTGGGTCAATTATTTAATAGACGAATATGACGAAATGTGGGGTGCGGCCCCGCCAACACACACCACTTTTTATCCGAATGATTTGTCAATTGATTGGGATGAACCTTTTGTTTTGACGTCACGAGAGTCGGATTCTTTGACTTTATGGAGACTTAGCCCCAAGTTAGATAGCGCTCATCCCACCCCATTATCTTTTCGGAATCAAGATTTATCAGTGATGCAATTTGAATTTGAGAATACGATGCTGAGTTTTCCAGAAGGGACTGAAATTCTCGACATTAATGCATCACCAGAGTCTGGGTTGTGGTTGGCGAAGCAAAAACCATCAACTTTGCAACTATCAGAAAAAGTAAAAACAATCAATGCCATTGTGTCATACCCCAACCCGGCTACTAATGAATTATGCCTTTTTTCTGACTCTGAAGATCTCTTAAATTGTGAATATAAGGTAATCGATGTGATGCAACGGGAAATCAAGGTGAATTTTAAACAAGACCAATCTTTACTGAAACTTGATGTTTCAAACTTAGTTAATGGAACGTATTTCATTGTGTCTGATTATTTTTATCCTATATCTTTTTGTGTCGCCCATTGAATTTTCTTACGGGTTTTGTTTAGCCCCCTAGCTACTAGGAGGCTGAAAACAATTGAAATGGTTGTATAAGTATAAAAAGATTCAAATGATAGTGATATCAGCATGTATTATTTTAGAACAGAATCTTACATCGTACGAAGTGCTATACGGAATAAGAAGTTTCTTCCCGCCTGCGGATAGAAGAAACTCTCGGTGATGCGCTTTCCTTCAGAAATATAACCCCATGTGTAACCATTATTTTGAAACGAACGATCCAAAAGATTATTTACCAGTAAGCCTAATTCGATCGCACAAGACCCTTTTGTTCGGATGGTATATCCCATTCGGAAGTTCGCCACGTGATAAGCCGCTATGGCGCGTGATTCATTCGAAGTGTTGTCTAGAAATTGTTGTCCGACATATTTGTTGATCAACGTGAGTTCAAGGTCTTTCAATGGTCTGTATGAAAGCGTAAGTGATCCAATAAAATTTGGTGAAAATGCGATATCCGTATTTCGGTGCGCTATTACTGTTTGGATCATATTGCCTTCATTGTCATAATTGTCGTAATTATCTACATACTCTTTGAAGCTTCGGATCTTATTTCTGCTCAGGGAAATATTTCCTGCCAATTGCCATCGCTGAGCTATTTTGTATCCTGTTTCCAGTTCGATTCCGGTTCGGTAACTGCTTTCCACGTTGGTTCGGATGTAGGCTCCCACATCATTGATTTCCCCCGTAAGGATCAGTTGATCCTTGTATTCCATCAGATAATAATTGGTATTCAGAAAAAACTTCTTTCCGCGATACCTGTATCCGGTCTCATTATTAATAAGTCGCTCTTGTTTTGGCCTGCTGTTCGGTGAACTTTGAACAAAATCATCTCTGACAGGTTCACGATGTGCGACACTTACTGATGAATAAAGTGTGCTCTTTGAATTCAGATCATACATGAGACCGACCTTGGGATTGAAAAAGGTGAAATCAACGGAATTCTTCAATGCTGTTCCATTCGTAAAGAACTCCACTGCAGATTCATAGGTATAATTAATTTGTCTAAGCTGCAGATCCGCGAACAAATTCAGCGCCTTGTACTGATAGTTTATTTTAACGAATCCATTCACTTCCAGTTTCTGAGCTGAATTGGTATAATAGCGATCTCCTAATTCGCTTTGTGATGCATTCCTTGTCCAGATAACCTCCCCGAAATGTGCGCCGTCATAGTAGTTCCAAGCGCTTCCAGCAAGAAGTGTCAGCCCTTTCGTCCCTCTGTAATCAAATGTCAGAACGGTTCCGTAAAAAATGTTGTCGAGCCAACGTCTTCTGATGACGTCTGTCGTGTGAATTGTATCCGAACCGATAAAAAGGGTGTCGAGTCCGTAAAAACTGAACTCTTCGTTGCGGCGGTACTGTTCGTAATAACCTCTTCCTCGTGTGAGATGTCCTGAGAGGTTCATGGTCAATCTTGGATGCAGCGTTTGCGTGTAGTGCAACTGGTAATGGTCTTGCTGATAGTTATCTGTTTCATTGTCATATGTATAATAATTATATGTTCTTGGGTTACTTGAGAAAAGATTCACTGAATCTTGCGAGGTCTCGTAGAGCCCACCCGGATAATAATTGGCATAAAAGTGCGAACGAAGGCTATCTTGATCTCCGGAAAGTTTTGCTCCCGGAATGCCGTACCAAGCCTGATAGGTTTTCTCTACACCGCTGAACACATTGGCTTTCAACACGGCATTTTTTCCAATCAAAGCTCCGGAAAGATAAAAAGACTTCAGATTTGATGATGCACGGTCAATGAATCCATCCGAGCTGATGCGAGACAAGCGCGCGTCAAGGGTAAAGCGTCCATCGATTAGTCCCGTTCCGGCCTTTACGGTATTTCTGAATGTGTTGAACGAACCAACTGAATGGTCCAGTTCAGCATAGGCATTTTTTCGAATGTTGTCTGTTTTGATGTTAATGCTTGACCCAAATGCGGCTGCACCGTTGGAGGAGGTACCAACGCCACGTTGGACCTGTATATTTTCAGCTGAAGAGGTAAAATCGGGCATGTTTACCCAATATACCCCATGAGACTCGCTGTCATTCAATGGAATCCCATTGACGGTCACATTGGTGCGTGTAGGATCTACGCCACGAATACGAATGCCTGTATACCCTATACCTGCACCGGCATCCGATGTAACTACCGTCGACGGAGTCCCATCCAGAATAAAAGGCAGGTCCTGTCCGAAATTCAACTGTCGGATCTCTTTTGCATTTAGGTTGGTATATGTCGTAGGCGTTTTTTCAGAGGCGCGCACTGCTGAAACTTGTACTTCTTCCATGGTTACAGCTGAACGCCCCATTGCAATGCTTAATTCAACATCCTTATCCGTAAGAACAACTTTTTCCTTATGTTCCTCGTAGCCGGTTCGATAAAAAAGGAGAGTGTAAGTGCCCGCCGTCAGTTTAGTAAAAGAGAATTCACCAGCAGGATTACTGCTTGTTTTGTAATACGTTTCGATAATACTCACACTTACGTCCGACAGTGGACTTCCATCTGAAGAGATCACCTTGCCACGGACGGATAGCTGTGCACACAATGGAGCAGCGGAAATCAAAAAAATACTTAGTACAAAAATTCTTGTTTTCATTTTCTAAAAAATAAAACAAGAACAAGGGGCTAATTCTTGGTAATTAATAATTAGCATCTTGTCATCTTCCCGCCGCAGGTACTAACCTGATCCGGTTCAATGGGTATGATCTCAGTCCGCAATGGACACCCCTTAGAGACGGAGCAAAAGTAATCGTTGCTCAGATCAAATTCAACTTTTCAAGAACATCTCTGCTTTTTTTTATCCGGTCTTTCTTGCCGCCGGTGAGAATAGTATATGGCCTTCTGAGTCTAATCAGTTCGTTTTCATATAGCTGGAACAACCAGTCTCTTTGATCAGGGTCTTCCCTGAGTGGATCCGGTTCCCAAGGTATGTCCGGCGCGCACAAAAAATAATGATCAAAAACTTGTTCATTATATAGATTCATAACTAGCGGACTAACTTTTCCGAACTTGACCTCAGACCAGATCTTAATCACGGTCATTTCCGTATCGCAGATAATAGGCGGTATCGCTATTTGCCAAAGTTCAACCTGACCCGAAGCAATTGTATCCAGATCTGAAAAAGAGTACTCACCTTTCGCGGAATCCAGAAATGCACGCGCATATTCAGGACATGAATGCACCCCCAGTTCTTGGCTTAATTCCATGGCAAGGGTCGTCTTACCGCTGCTTTCAGGACCGGTAATGGCAATTCGCATCATAAATGTGATAAGGTTTTTTTCCAATTGAAATAACCAAAGATTGCGATAACCGAATACAACAGGTAAAGTATAGCGGTTAATTCCAGTCCCCTGTTGATGTAGAGCAAGGACGCAACAAGATCGATGACAATCCAGTAAAGCCAGTTCTCCAGCACTTTTTTAGTCACCATGTAAGTAGCCACGAGGCTAAATACGGTAATAAAGGCATCCGGATAGGGGTTTACTTGATCTGTATACTCATCGAATATGAAGCCGGCAATAAAAACCATAACAAACGTGCTCCCTATCACATACAGGTGCCTCACCCCAGACCAGCGCGCAATTCCGTCATCAGCTTCCTCATCAGGATCAGACCATTCGTACCAACCATAGATGGCCATGGCAACATAAAATACCTGAAGCCCAGCATCCATATAGAGTTTTCCAAAGTAAAAAAGGAAGAAATAAATGGCCGAACTGATCGTTGCGAAGAGCCAGGCCCACTGACTTTTGAGTGAAATGAGAATAATGTATAACAATGCGCAAAGCACGGCCAACTGTTCCAGAAGATCAGTCGCGCCTAATCCAGCAAGCAAATGTTCAAGTTGTTCCATTCCGGTTTCAAAATTCGTGAAAAAGTGAATGTAAACATGCTTGAACCCTCAGACCTTTTAATTTACCTACCTTTGCTTCAATGAGATTTAGTGAGTTAGGGTTAACAGATGCGGTCCTAGAGGCGATCGATCATATGGGGTTTGAAAAAGCAACGCCCATACAAGAAATGGCTATTCCACACATTCTTGAAGGCCGAGATCTCATCGCATGTGCGCAGACAGGCACCGGTAAAACGGCCGCATTCATCTTACCAATTCTTCACAAAATTTCGGGAAAAGAAGATACATCAATCAATACACTCATCGTTGTTCCGACCAGAGAGCTGGCCATGCAGATCGATCAGGAGATTCAGGGCTTGTCTTATTTTCTTTCAGTGAGTTCACTTGCGCTTTACGGTGGTGGTTCAGGCCGTGATTGGGATGAACAACGCGCGCAACTGACAGAAGGCGTTGATATTCTGGTTGCGACTCCCGGAAAGCTGATCTCCCATATTGCCCAAGGGTATGTCGATTTTTCTAAATTGAAACATCTGGTGCTCGATGAAGCAGATAAAATGCTTGATATGGGATTTTCAGATGATATTTTACGCATCATTGCTGAATTGCCCAAACAGCGCCAAACACTCATGTTCAGTGCAACCATGCCATCGAAGATCAGGGAACTGGCAAAACGCATCATGGTCGACCCTGCTGAAGTAGCCCTGTCTATATCGAAACCCGCGGCGGGAGTCACGCAACGTGTCGCTTTAACCTTTGACAATCAAAAGATCCCGATGATAGCGCATTTATTGAAGGAACGGGAAGCATATGCCAGTATTATCATTTTCACGTCATCGAAAAGTCGTGTTTCGGAAATCGTACATGCACTGCGTAAAAGCGGTTTCAAAGCGTATGGATTTTCATCAAATCTGGAACAGGAACAACGCGAAGAACTATTGAGAGGATTCCGTTCCCGCAGAATTCGAATCCTTGTTGCCACTGATGTCATGAGTCGCGGTATCGACATCAAAGAGATCAATATGGTCATCAATTTCGATACGCCATTCGACGCGGAGGATTACGTTCACCGTGTGGGCCGAACGGCCAGGGCCAACACGAAAGGGGAAGCGGTTACATTGGTGAATGAGAAAGACATGCGTAAAATGGCCGAGATCGAACGTCTGATTGAGAGTGAGGTCCCAAGAATTTCTCTTCCTGAAGAATTGGGTCCGGCACCAGAATGGGTGGTCGTTTCGAAACAGCGAAAAAAACGACCATTCTATAAAAAACGAAAATCAGGGAATAAGCAATAGATTGACCTCAGATTAAACACTAACGCGTCCTTTCAAATCGTTATATTTATCCAGCGAGATGAAAGAAACTTCCTTCATAGAACAGAACAAGGCGAAATGGGCTGCTTTTGAGAAACTCTATGCCTCTGGCGAAGAAGATCCGGAGCAGTTGGCTGATCTGTACATGGATATTACCAATGATTTGAGTTATGCGCAAACATTTTATAAGCGCCGAACTGTTCGTGTTTATTTGAATCAACTCTCGCAGAAGATATTTTCAGGGGTACAAAAACACAAACGAGAACCGTTGCGCAGAATTTTTGATGTGCTGCTTGTTTCTCTGCCAATGGAAATCTATCGCTCTCGAAAAAACCTTTTGTTTGCGCTGATTTGTTTTCTTCTGTATACAGCGATCGGAGTATTTAGTACACAGGCCGACCACAGTTTTCCCCGGATGATACTCGGCGACGGCTATGTGGATATGACGCTGGAAAACATCAAACAGGGAAACCCACTTGCAGTTTATGAAACGAACGATCAAATGAGCATGTTCCTGATGATTACGACCAATAACCTCAAAGTGTCGTTTCTGACTTTTTTTGCAGGATTTTTTCTCACCATCGGTACGCACATGCTGATGTTTTCGAATGGTGTGATGTTGGGTTCTTTTCAATATTTCTTTCACTTGAAAGGATTACTGCTGACCAGTTTTCTGGGCATATGGATACACGGAGCCTTTGAGATCTCATCCATAGTGATCGCTGGCGGTGCTGGTATAACTGCCGGAAATGGATTGCTTTTTCCCGGATCTTACACGCGTATGCAGTCCTTACGATTGTCCTCAAAGAGAGGAGCCAAACTCATGTTGAGTCTGGTGCCATTCATCTTTTTGGCCGGTTTTCTTGAAAGCTTTGTGACTCACAATTACCAACTGCTCCCGGATTGGTCAAAATGGGCGCTGATCCTTTTTTCTTTTACCGTCATCCTGTTTCTTTATGTGATTTACCCGCAACTGGTAGCTCGAAAATATCCTGAATTAATTGAACAGGAGGCACTGGAGGAAAAAGGAAAAAAAGAAAAGGTTGAATTGTTCAGGATCAGATCCATTGGTGAGATCTGGACGGTTTCAGTACAAACTTATTTGCAGCTTTTTGGTAAGCTTATGACGAGGGTTTTTCAACTGGTTTTCCCAATCTGTTTAATCCTCATGCTCATCAAGGATTTCTTTCATCCGGAGTTTCTAAAGACCACCTATTGGTTTGATTGGACCTCACAAATAAACATTCTCACGGGGGGCACCTGGGCGGGCTGGATAGACATCCTTATGGCGTGCGGTTGGCTCATCGCACTCACGTTAACAGTTTGCCTTACCTATTGGCTTGTTCAAGAAATAATTGGTGAATCAAAAGTGAATGTGTGGTCCTTTTTAAGAAAGCATGGACGTGCTGTTTTAATGGGCTTAGGTTTGCCGGTAATCCTTATGCTGGCACTACCCTGGGAATGGCACGTGTTTTCAATTTTTATTTTTCCGCTATTGCTTCTGCCGATACCCGCAGCAGTTTTTAATAATGAATCCACAGCCGGAAAACGATTAAAAAGGGGATTTCGTTACAGTGCGTCGTCTTATGGGCGCTTATTTCTATTGATACTCTTATTGAGTGGTTTCCTTTTTCTGGTGTTACAACCTGTGGCCTTTGTCTTCAGTATTCATGAAACAAATGAGGCTCCTATCATGCGGGATCTTCTTGATGTTTTAGCCGATTTCATTGCAAGAATAGCGCAGTGGTTTACTGATGAACCTGTTGTTGTTTCTAATATGATTCGTCAGTTGGTATATAGCGTGATTTTACTCATGGTCGTACCTTTTATATCCCTGTTGTTCCTCTTTACCTTTTTATCGGAAACCGAAAAACAGGAGGCGATAAGTTTGAAGTCGGCTTTTAAAACCTTTGGCCGATCTGTAAAAAATGCGGAGGAAATACAGGAATGAGACTTGGCGGTTTATACGGTTTGTTTTTCGTCTTGATGTTCAAGGGAAATTTGCTTTTTTCACAGCATTCGTCGGGCACGTATGACAAGATAGAATACCGAAAAGACCGCAATTATATGGGCCCGGATGATTGGGGAGCGAACTCGCCAAGTCCGATGGTGCCTGAAGAAGACCCGTCTTTATCGCAGGATTACGACCCGGTGCGCATTGATTATTCTGAAGAAGAGATCAAACGTCATCGAACAACGGAAGCAGGACAGGGTACGGGCGGTGGAGAAAGAGCAGGTGAAACGGTTGAGGAACCTGATGATATGCCTCAATTTGAGGAGGAAGAACCGGAATCTAATTCGGATTTTAACCCCAGCCCTTCAGCGCTGTCTTCGAAGATCTTTCTGGGAATTTTAATTGCGGCAGCCGCAATAGCATTGATATATTTCATCTTGAAATACCGCAGAAAAGAAAGTGTAACAAGCCAGATTAATGAGATTGGCGTCGATGAAAACCCGGCGGAATTAACCCAAAGTGAATTTGAAAGACTTTTGAGCGAGGCCTTGAAGTACAAGAACTTTCGGTCAGCAGTAAGGTTGTATTTTCTTGCTGTTTTGAAAGAACTGATCGAAAGGGAACTCATCATTTGGAAAAAAGACAAAACCAATCAAGCCTACGCAAAAGAACTAAAAGAAAAAAGCTTTATTAGTCGATTCAACGAATGTTTAAAAGCATACGATTACGTATGGTACGGACATTATCCGATCGATGAAAAGGCCTATGTGCAAATCGAAAAACAGATGAGTTCACTGTTGTCACACATTGTTGGTTCGAATGGGGAATAAAGGGAGACTTTTAATCGTATTTGCCGCTTTGTTGATCTGCGGGTTGGGCTACCTGTGGTTTATGTCCGGTGATCGATCCGGTGCGTCAACGTATATCTCGAGTAATTGGGATAAAGAGGGCGAACTGGATTTTGATCCGAATGGCTATGGGTTGTTTTTGGACATGCTTCGACAGAATAATCCTGAAATAACCCTTCAAAAAGTCGATCATGCAGATTCGTTAAAGAAAACAGCTCCAAAGGCGCATGTGATCGTCGTTATTGCTGAAAAGGTGGGGTTTTTAAAAGAAGAGTGGAAGCGCCTGCAAGAGCAGGCTCAACGAGGAGCGACAGTGTTAATTATTGGAAATCAATTTTCATCGGGCACTGCGAATGCTCTGGAGATCTCTGAACAGTTGACATATTATTATTCTCAAGGTGTCCATGTCGGATTTTCTGAGAACGAAAACCGTGAACAACAGGCCTATAAAATTTACCAGAACGATACGCTCGCTGCGAAGTGGTTTGTCATGGAAAGCCTCTCCTCCGGGAATCCTCTTATGTATATTAACGAGAATAAATACTGTTCCGTTAAGAGGCTGTCTGAGGGAGAGGGCTACATTATCACGGGTTTGAATACGGATTTTTTTAAGAATTATCAGATCAATAGAACGAGGTGGCGTCAGTTTATGCAAGCCTTTGTGGATCAGCTTCCCAAGTATAAACGAATCTCCTGGCTTAACTTCGGAAGTCTTACGGAGGAGGAGAATGGCGGGACAGATGAAGGTTCGAAGGGAAACATGGAGGATGATAGTTTGCTGAAGATCATATTTTCCAATCGCGTGCTCACCATGGCCTTGCTCCTGGCTGTAATCGGTTTTGTGTTGTTTATCCTATTCCGAACGCGCAGAAATCGTCCGGTTATTCCGTTGCCTATAGAGAAACCTGCCTCAACTGCCGATTTTTCCCAAACCGTAGCGGCAATTTTTTTACACAGGAGAAATCCGTATGGCGTGTTGTTGCTGCAAAAAAAGAATTTCTACAATTTGATCCAGCGTTACTACTACCTCGATCTTTCTCGAAAAAATGACGATCATCAACGTTTGCTGGAGTTGTTAAGTGAAAAATCGGGTGAGACAAAAGAAAATCTTCAAAAGATTATTCAAATGCTTGAAACGAAGGTGAAGATCAATGTGACAGACCAATACCTTTTCGAGGTCTATCACAGAATAAGCAGTTTTTACGAGAAAGCAGGTATCCATAAACTTAGCGAACGAAAATCACGCACTTTGCTTGGTTCGGCGAATCGGAGTATGGGCTTTGGTACGTTGCTGCTTTTAGTTGCGCTCAATCTTTTTACAGGCGGCTTGTACTTGCTTTCTGCTGCCAATCCTTATGGTGTGTTACTTTTTATTTTATCAGGGCTTGTATTTGTTTGGTCGTACGCAATGACAAACATACCTGTTCTCGCGTGGGATGATAAAAAGCTTACTGTCATGACGAAATCTTGTCGAAAAACAAGTTTCAATTGGGCTGATCTCGACCTTGCGTCTTGTGATGCAAAAGAAGTACATTTTCGTTTTAAAGGGCGGGGAAGTATTGGCATGACGTGGTCAGAAATAAGTAGCTTTGATAAAGGGCGCTTGCAACGTTTAATCGAATTAAAATCTAAAAACAAGTAACTATGTCGGACGAAGAGCAATTGGAAAATCAGAATCTACCCGGTGAGGAATCGAATCAGGGACTCAATTTTTCCGCTAAAGATGAGAATGTCCTTTGGTTGGAGACAAAGGTTAAAGAACTTAGGGCCATTATGGCGGATTACATTATCGGCCAGGAAGAGGTGATAGACCTTATGTTAACAGGGATCTTTTGCAATGGACATCTGTTACTGGAGGGAGTTCCTGGTGTTGCTAAAACGCTGGCATCTAAAGTGATGTCAAAGGCTTTGCATATTGATTTCTCGCGAATTCAGTTTACACCCGACCTGATGCCTTCAGATGTTATTGGGACAAGCGTTTACAATATGAAAGACGCCACCTTTTCGTTTAAAAAAGGTCCTGTTTTTTCAAATATCGTACTGATCGATGAGATCAACCGGGCTCCGGCGAAAACGCAGGCTGCTTTGTTTGAAGTGATGGAGGAAAGACAGATCACCTATGATGGTCAGCGTTATGCTATGGAATTTCCGTTTTTAGTGGTTGCAACGCAAAATCCAGTGGAACAAGAGGGCACGTATAATTTGCCGGAAGCACAACTCGATCGTTTTTTGTTCAGGGTTAAAATGCACTATCCGGAACAGCATGAGGAGGAACAGATCCTGATCAGATACAGAGATAATTTGACAACTCCGGATCTCAACGCGATTAAACCTGCACTTGACAGCAACGATATCAGACGAATCCAAGGCATTATTGAAAGTGTGAAGTTGGAGGAGAAATTGTTGTCATATATTGCTTCAATAACAATGAAGACAAGAAATCATGGCAAGATCTATTTGGGTGGTTCTCCTCGCGCATCGTTGTCAATGTTAAAGGCCTCTAAAGCACTCGCAGTGCTACGCGGGAGAGATTTTGTGACGCCGGACGATATTCAATATGTTGCAAAACATGTTTTAAATCACAGACTCATTCTTACGCCTGAAGCAGAAATGGAAGGAGTAACGGCAGAAGACATCATCAGTGAGATCATCTCAACTATAGAAGTTCCGCGTTGATCAGATTCTTGAACATAGTAATCACGAGGCGGTTCTTTTTCATCTATGGTTTCATGGTGATTCTGATGTTTATCGCCTATGCCTTTTCTTTTTTGGAGCCGGTAGCGCTGATTTTAGGTCTTACTCTTGCTTTATTGACGATCATCGATGGATTCCTGCTGTTCAATGAGCGCTCTATGGTTCATTTTTCGAGAGAATTTAATCATCGAATGGACCTCGGAGACAATAACAAAGTGACCCTTGAATTAAGAAATGTTTCCTCTTCAAAATGGTCATATGAATTGATTGAGGCCTATCCAGCTGAAATGCAGGACCGAACATCAAGCTTTTCAGGCAGAATCGCGCCCGGTGAGTCTGTGAAAGTTTCTTACATGTTCAAGCCGTTGACTCGCGGTAAACACGCTTTTGGAGAGCCTATGCTTTTAGTGCACTCGCTTCTTGGTTTGGTCGAACGAAGGGTCGTTTTTCAAACCAACGATCAATGTGAAGTTCATCCATCCGTCGCACAAATGCGCAAACACGAATTGATGGTTTTCCAGCAGCAAAAACTCAATGCTGGATTGAAGCGAATTCGAATGATTGGAAACACAAATGAATTTGAGCAGATCAAATATTATGTGCAGGGCGATGATATAAAGCGGATCAACTGGAAGGCCACGAGTCGGAGAAACGAACTTATGACGAACCAGTACCAGGAGGAAAAATCGCAACAAGTTTATTGCGTGATCGACAAAGGCAGAAGTATGCAAAATTTGTTCAACGGCATGACATACTTGGATTACGCGATTAACAGCACATTGGTGATTAGCAATATTGCCCTCAGAAAGGATGATCGGGCAGGTCTGGTTACCTTCTCAGATAAAATGGGTGTTGTCATTCCTGCCGAAAAGAAAGAAAATCAACTTCGTAGAATCTCTTCAGAGTTGTACGATCAGCGCACCAATTTCCTTGAGCCTGATTATGAGCGCTTGTATTTAAATCTCAAACAACGAATTCGAACACGCTCCTTGTTGATTCTGTTTACGCATTTTGAAACTGAAACCGCGATGCGAAGGCATTTGCCCATGTTGCGAAAATTAAACCAAAAGCATCTGTTGGTGGTGGTATTTTTTGAAAACGAAGAGTTAAATGAACTCTCAAGAAGAAAGGTAGTCTCTGGTGAGGAGCTTTATCTTCAGGTAATCGCCGAGCGCATGGCAACCACGCAACATCGAATTGCCCAGGAGTTAAAGCGGAATGGAATACAAGCAGTATTAACCTTGCCTGAACATCTTTCGGTGAGTGTCATCAACAAATACCTGGAGCTTAAATCAAAGGGAAGGATATAAAAAAAGGCTGTCCCAATGAGACAGCCTCTTTCAATTTGGTATTAAGAAATTATTTCTTCACAACATTGAACTGAGCTGTTTTACCATTCTCAAGCGCAACATTTACAACATAAACACCAGCGTTCAAAGAAGCGATGTTCAGGTCAGTTTTGCCGTTAACCAAAGCTACAGTTTTAGTAAGAACGATACGTCCAGCAACATCAGTCATTGTGATGTTAGCGTTTCCTTCTGATTTCAAGGAGATCGTTATATTGTCAACTGCAGGGTTTGGATATGCAACACCATCAATGACGTTAGATTCTGTTATTCCAAGTTCTGATGCGTTGAATACTTTCACAGCCATAGCCGGAGCATTGTCAGAACCAAAACCACCTGCTGAATAGGTTCCATCACTTTCAACCGGATACAATGGTTGTAAGTAATCATTCACATTGGTAGTGTAATTGATTTGTGTATCATAAGCAAAGTAAACCTGTAGATTCACTGTTTGAGCACAAACCAGGTAGCGCTTATTGTTTTCAAGAACAACAGGAGTTGTAAGTGCTCCGTAAACCATGCTATCAGGAATGTTTGAAGGGTAGTAGTAATATCCGTAAGAAATAGGCGTGAGAATGTTAAATGCAAGGTTAGCATCGTTTAGATCTGTAAATACATCACCCCACTCATAAACATTCAATGCAATTTCCTCACCTGTTAGGTCAACACTGTCCGCGGCGTTGGTAACAAGAGAAAAATAAACTCCTTCCACACCAATTCTGCTTGCATTTGGATCAGAGATCACATTACACATTCCGAAACTTGCAGCCATTGTGGATGGTTTGAAACCGCCAGCACCAGTTGGAAGGTGAGAAGCAGAATCAAGAGCGCTAAAACTATAAAGAGAGTCGTTTACTACGAAGTATGAGGTTAATACGTTGTCCGCAGGATAATCATCATTTACTGCATCCAAGCCAACTGTATAGGTTAATGTATAACGGCCAGCTGGATAAGATGAAAGAGAGAAAGCAGGGAAGGATTGAGCCTCACCAGGATAAAGGTACACGCTATCAGCAGCAGCCAAAGATGCTACAGTGATTGTGTTGTCATATACTGTTGCTCCAGATGGGTCCTGTACAGTTGCATTTACAATGATGTTGTTTTGAGGAGCAGATCCATCATTGAACAATTGTGTTCCGATATCAAAACCAAATTCAGAAGCATTCTGAGAGAGTTGTGACAATACACCTGTTGATTTAGAGATCAATGTTCCTCCTGGACGGATTGAAGCATCATTAGGGAATAAGCCTACTTTATTACCCATAAATACGACAACTGGTCCGTTAGCCATTTCAGCTACCAAGGCAGCACCGTCAAAGCTTGTCAACATAACAACCGGGATTGTAACGCTTGCAGCGTCTGTACCAGCGCCCATTCCAACAGCGGCAGGATCACGATTGATAATGATTACACCAACGGCACCAGCGTTCTGTGCATTCAACGCCTTAAGGCTGAAATTACAGGTGTTTCTGTAAATAACGGCGATTTTACCCGTAAGGTCGTTCGTAAGAGGATTACAACCCTCTTGTGAGATTGGATGACCTTGAGCGTTAGTACCGGCGCTTCCGTCTTCAACCAACATCAGCGTGTCTTCAACAAATGTTCCGGGAACATTGAAATCTGGAGTTACACCCCATGAAGCAGGGTCAGCCCATGTATGATCATAGCTGGCCACGATGGAGGCTGGAGAAACTCCCACCACCACAGATTGTGAGTAAGCCATAAAGCCTGTCACAATTGAAGAAATGAATAGTAAAGTTTTTTTCATGTTTTTTTGATTTAATGAACGCAAAATTAATACATTATTCATGTTAATCCAATAGACGAAATAGCTTTATCATGGGTTGGTTGAAAAAACAAAGCCGTCGACAGAACTGAAGACGGCTTTGTTTAAACAGTAATGTTCAGTTATTCTGCGGTAATGGCAGCTTTTAGGAATTCACGATTCATTCGGGCAATATTTTCTAAGGAAATTCCTTTCGGACATTCGACCTCACAAGCACCGGTGTTGGTGCAGTTTCCGAATCCTTCTTCGTCCATTTGACGGACCATGTTCAAAACGCGCTGTTTTGCTTCTACCTGTCCTTGCGGTAATAGCGCATACTGCGATACTTTTGCACCAACGAACAACATTGCTGAACTATTCTTGCATGTTGCTACGCAAGCTCCACAGCCGATACAAGCCGCTGCTTCAAACGCTTTGTCTGCATCGTCTTTCGGAACAGGTATTGCATTAGCGTCCATCGTTCTTCCTGATGTGTTTACTGATACGAATCCTCCCGCTTGCTGAATTCGGTCAAATGCACTTCTGTCAACTACTAGGTCTTTGATGATCGGAAAAGCTTTTGCTCTCCAAGGCTCTACATAGATCGTTTCGTTGTCTTTGAATGTGCGCATGTGCAACTGACAAGTGGTGATTCCGGTATCCGGACCATGAGCACGACCGTTGATGTACATAGAACAACTTCCGCAGATCCCTTCGCGACAATCGTGATCGAAGGCTACCGGTTCTTTTCGTTCGTTGATCAACTGTTCATTCAATTGATCCATCATTTCCAGAAAGGAACTGTCCGTAGATACGTGGTCCAGTTTATACGTTTCGATCGCTCCTTTGGAGTTAGCGTTTTTTTGACGCCATACCTTCAGGGTGATGTTTATGAATTTTGATGCCATTTCTTTTTAGTTTTTAGTGTGTAGGCAATAGCCAATAGTTTGAACCATTCTCTAAATTACCTGTCACACGGTTATTTCCTTGTTTTCTAGTTTTTTGATAAAGGCAGTTAACATTTTGCTTTCTTCCTGAATTTGCGATTTTACTTTTTCGAGTAATTCTTCGGAGTAAGTGAATCCAAGTCTTTCTGCCAACAATAAATGCGTTTCTAGTTCATAGAGAGATCCACGGGATATTTTGATGAATTGACTATAGCTCTTTGTTGAATTTCTACCGTATCCTTCAGCTATGTTCGCTGAGATGGATGAAGCAGAACGTCTTATTTGTTGGGTTAAAGAGAACTTTTCGTTATCCGGGAAATCGTTAGTCAAGATATAAGAATCAACGGCAATGTCAACTCCCTTCTGCCAAATAATCAAATCCTTGTATGAACGCACTTTCATCTTACTATTGCCCAATTACTATTGCCTAATTACTATTGCCTAATTACTATTGCCTAATTACTATTTATAATTCCGCGCTGCAATTTTAATGAACTCATATTTCAACTCTTCTTTGTGAAGCGACTCTTTGCTGATATCGTCTCCCTGATATTCCCAGGCGCCCACAAATTTGAAGTTTTCATCGTCTCGAAGGGTTTCGCCTTCAGCGTCCTGATACTCTTCACGAAAGTGTCCACCACATGATTCTTGACGCTGTAATGCGTCCATTGCCATCAACTGACCCAGTTCAATGAAGTCAGCCACACGAAGCACTTTTTCTAACTCCGGATTCAATTCGTCAGCAGAACCAGGAACGTAAACTTCTTTGTGGAATTCTTCTTTTAAAGCAGCAAGTTCTTCAACAGCTTCTTTAAGTCCTTTTTCGTTTCGCCCCATTCCGACTTTATTCCACATGATCAAACCAAGACGTTTGTGGAAGTGATCGACGGATTTGGTTCCGTTATTATTCAAAAACTTAGTGATGGTTTCTTTTACTCTGTTTTCAGCCTCATCGAATTCAGCTGTGTTTGTAGCGATCTTTCCGGTACGGATCTCATCAGCCAAGTAATCTGAAACCGTGTATGGAAGAACGAAATAGCCATCAGCCAAACCTTGCATCAAAGCGGAAGCGCCAAGTCGGTTCGCGCCATGGTCAGAGAAATTTGCTTCACCGGCAACGAAACATCCAGGAATAGTGGATTGAAGGTTATAGTCCACCCAAACGCCACCCATGGTGTAATGTACGGCAGGGTAGATCTTCATCGGAGTTTCATAAGGGTTCTCATCCGTGATCTTTTCATACATCTGGAAAAGGTTCCCGTATTTTTCTTCTACCCATTTTTTACCTAATTCAAGGATCTTTTCATCGGAAGGATTGTGGTCACCCTGAGCAAACGCCGCTTGTTTTCCTTTTGCGCGAATTTCTGAGGAGAAATCCAGGTAAACGCCTTCGTTAGTGTCATTTGCTTCGATTCCGAATCCGGCATCACAACGCTCTTTCGCTGCTCTTGAAGCTACGTCACGTGGCACAAGGTTTCCGAAGGCAGGGTAACGTCTTTCAAGGAAATAATCACGGTCCTCTTCAGCGATCTGTGTTGGTTTCAAACGTCCTTCACGAATCGCCTCTGCATCTTCTTTTTTCTTTGGAACCCAGATTCTTCCCGAGTTACGGAGTGATTCTGACATCAGAGTCAGCTTAGACTGATTGGTTCCGTGAACTGGAATACACGTCGGGTGAATCTGTACGAAACAAGGATTCGCAAAATACGCCCCTTGCTTGTGGATCTTCCAGGCAGCCGTAACGTTACTTCCCATCGCGTTGGTGGAAAGGAAATAAACATTACCATAACCTCCTGATGCGATGATCACTGCATGAGCTGAATGTCTTTCCAGTTCGCCTGTAACCAGGTTCCGTGCAATGATTCCGCGTGCTTTTCCATCTACTTTTACAATGTCAAGCATCTCGTGGCGGTTGTACATTTGTACGCGACCCAATCCAACCTGACGGGATAGTGCAGAATAAGCTCCAAGTAACAATTGCTGTCCTGTCTGACCAGCGGCGTAGAATGTACGTTGTACCTGTGTTCCTCCAAAAGAACGGTTGTCAAGCAATCCGCCATATTCCCGAGCAAATGGAACACCTTGAGCAACACACTGGTCGATGATGTTTCCGGAAACTTCTGCTAAACGATGCACGTTTGCCTCGCGAGCCCGGTAATCACCACCCTTAATCGTATCATAGAACAAACGGTAAATAGAATCACCATCGTTCTGGTAATTTTTTGCAGCATTGATACCACCTTGAGCAGCAATGGAGTGTGCACGACGAGGAGAGTCCTGAAAACAGAACGCCTTCACATTGTAACCCATTTCTCCCAGAGAGGCTGCTGCAGATGCTCCCGCAAGTCCCGTCCCCACAACGATCACATCAATTTTAGGGCGATTGTTCGGTGCAACAAGCTTTAGATGATTTTTATAATCAGTCCATTTCTGAGAAATGTGACCTTCAGGTATTTTAGAATCTAACTTTGACATAGTTGAAGAAGATTAATTCTATTTACTAAGGAAAATGAGTATCGGAATGATGGCAAAAGCGGCAGGCACCACGATGGCGAATACCTTTCCGAAGAGTTTAATTCCGGGAGTATATTTCTTATGATTCAAACCGAGCGACTGAAATGCTGAAGAAAAACCATGCATGAGGTGGAACGAAAGAATACCCATCGCAAGTACATACAGAATAACAGCGAACAAAGCATATTCATTAACCGGAGCGCCGTTCACGCTTTTACCAAAGAAAGCCAAAACGATCTTGTGTAAGTCTTTGTAAGTATCGCCTACTTTAACGTTTACTTCTTTGAAGAAAAGTTCCGTCCCGTTCTTCACCACAATCATAGGATTTACCGGAACAGGCTGCAAACTTGGCGTATGAGTGTAGTAAAGCGTGTCTGTCTTGGCCATACCCATTTGATCTGTCGAACTAATCACATACGTATGGACAGGAAACGGTTCGGAAGAAACTTTCACCTTCCACCAGAAGTTCGCCATGTGGATCACAATGAACACCAGAATAGCGGTTCCAAGGATGGCCATTTGACGAGCCGCACCTGATGAATTTGCTGAAGGATTGTTGTACGCATACTTCACAGGACGTGCCTTTCGGTTCTGAACAGCCAGCATTAAGCCGTCAACAGCATGGAACAGAATGGAAATGTACGTTGCGTAGGACAATACCTTAATGAAGATGTTGTGCCCCATAAAGTAAGCGTATTCATTGAATGCTCTTCGGCCTTCCTCTCCCGTTTTCAGGATCAGCTGAAGGTTCCCTAGCAAGTGGCCAACGAGAAACAGGCACAAAAAGAGCCCAGTCACCGCCATCCAGTATTTTTTCGCGATGGATGATGATAAAATAGCAGATCTACTCATAATGCGTTTTTAATAAACAGGACAAATATAATAGATACAACAATTTCAGGCGACGAAGGTTCTTATTTAGACTGATTATAGATAGCCCAACTGTTACAATGGCTCCAAGACTTCGTTCTTTGGTAAAAACACCCATGAAAACAATCTCTCTATTTGCGGCGCTTTTAGCTTTCTTTTGTGTCCATGCTCAAGAACAATCCCACCTTCAAGGCTCTTCAGTGGATTCACCAACTAATGACATAACCCAGGTTTCTAACGCTGTTCAAGCTTCAGCACTAGAGGTTTCTGTTTTTCCAAATCCTTCAAAGGGTAACCTGACAATCGGTGGCAAAGAGGGTTCAACCGTGACGGTGTACAGTGCTTCCGGCATTTATGTGGGTACCTGGATCATCGGTGCGGAAGAAAGTGTATCACTGGAGGATCTGACTACGGGATCTTACATTTGTTCTGTGGAACGGGATGGCGTACGATGTATGAAACGTTTTGTGGTCTTATAACCAACGTAAGTGTGATCCGTCGTTCCGAACGGTCAATTCACACATTCTTCCAAAAATCAGTGCACGGTTGTCGTTGATGTGTCCCGCAGGAAAATCAAATGCAACAGGGATATTCCGGAATGCAAGTTGTTCATGAATTAACTCTTCCACCCGTTTCCCGAAAGGAACTGTCGTATCTTCCAGATCTGTCATGCCGCCTACGATGAGTCCGTTGATCTGTTCCCAGATTCCGGCTTTTTTGAAAGTGTACAGCATGCGGTCAATGTGATAGATATGTTCGGCCAGATCTTCAATGAACAAAATCTTTCCGGAATAATCGATCTGATCATTGGTGCCGATCAGACTGTATAGGATACTTAAATTTCCACCTACTAATTCACCCGTTGAAATACCGGGTTTATTGTATGCTGACATTGGACCATTAAGGTTGTAGTCTTCTCCTCTCAACGCTTGCAGCATGGTTCGAATGGCTTCATCGGAGTTTTCTTTAAAATTCAGCACCATTGTTCCATGGATACTCTGTATGCCAAACCTTTGTAATCGCTGATGAAAAACGGTAATATCACTGAATCCGATGAGCCATTTGGGTTCGCGCAACATGCCTGCCCATTGCAAGTCGTCAACAATGCGGACACATCCATAGCCCCCACGACCGCAAAGAATGGCTTTTACTTCCGGATGGTCGAGACCAAACTGGAGGTCAGATCGACGTTCTTCGTCTGTTCCTGAAAAATAATGGTATTGTCCGGTACAATGTTCCGAAAGTAACACACGAAAGCCTTCCTTTTCAAGTAAGTTCACCGCATGGTCCACATGCTCCTTTTCAATGGCTTTGGCCGGAGCTGTGATGTAGATCAGATCGCCCTTTTGCAGCGGAGAAGGTTGTGTTGTTGTCATGCTTTTGCTCTGTGATCCAAAGGTAGCCAAAGTTTTAGTGTTTCGTTCAAACGATTAATTTTGAAAAAAAAGAAGGCGATGATCTCTCCGTATAATGATGACTATTTCATGCGTCAAGCGCTCATGGAGGCGCAAAAAGCCTTTGACGCCGATGAGGTGCCAGTGGGCGCGGTGGTCGTTGCCAATAATCAGGTGATCGCCCGCTCGCACAATTTTACGGAACACCTCCACGACGTAACGGCGCATGCAGAAATGCAAGCGATCACAGCAGCTTCAGAATATTTAGGCGGAAAATACTTGTCGGGGTGCACCCTGTACGTGACCATCGAGCCATGCGTGATGTGTGCCGGCGCCCTTTACTGGTCGCAAATAGATAAGATCGTTTTTGGTGCACGTGATGAAAAACGCGGCGCGGGCCGTTTTCAAAATCAGCTCTACCATCCAAAAACGCTAGTTACCAATGGAATTCTTGAAAAAGAATGTTCTGAATTGATACTTGAGTTTTTTCAGAAGAAACGGAAGTAATTTTAGAACAAAGAACATCCTTCGAAGGCCAAGGAGCCGGGGCACAGAAAAACGATTATTCTTTATTATTAAGTTATGATAAGAGTTGTCAAATCAGAAAATCAGAGTTGAAAAAGTTATTCTGCTATCCAACCTATATGATTTAGAGAACGTTATATTTGTAAACTAAGTTAAATTCAAAAAACATGAAAAAAATCGTCTTTTTTACCTTAATTCTTATCGGATTGACTTCTTGTAAACGTTTCGACGAGGGTGGATTTGTTAACAGTGCCGATAAAAATCTGACACGTCAAACGTGGGTGCTGGATACGTATCTCAGAAATGGCAACGATGAAACGTCTCAATTGCTTATTTCGGGATTTGAAGAAACGTTCAATGAGGACGGAACGCTTTTGAGATCGTATGTCTTTGATGGAAATCAAATAGATCAAACCGGTTCGTGGACATTGAAGTCTGATACGAAGCAGATCAAGATAGATGGTGTGAGCAGTTTGCAATTAACAGCACAGTCCAGCACTGTTTCCAGCTCTGATATTGAAGTATTGAAACTGAAAAAGAAAGAGTTTTGGTATTTCTTTGAGAACGGTAGCGACCGACATGAGTTTCATTTCGTGCCTAAAAACTAAGAACAAGTAGCTATATCTAAATGGAAGTCGGCCAGCGGGATCAAATCCTGTTGGTCGATTTTATTTTATACGGTTCTTTTTTAAGAAAAGTTCTTTTCTGAATTCAATCGTAGTTCCTTGCTCCAATTCATCCCTTGATCTCCTCTGTTCCATCAGAATGTTTCGCAAATCTGCCCAATTCACGCGCGTGTACTTGATCATTCTTTGGCCAGGGCCAACCACCGAAAAGCGTTTGTTGGTAATCCGAAAATGCTTGATAGATCTCTTCTTTGGAATTCATCACGAAAGGGCCGTGCTGAACAACAGGTTCATCGATGGGTTTTCCTTGTAATACCAGAATTTTTGCTGCTTCCCCTGCATTTTCTAAAGTGAGTTCTTGCGCTGCATCAACGATCACCGCATGGTAATTGGGGATGACTTGTCCCTCGATCTTAAGATTATTGCCGGAATAATAATAAACGGTACGATTAATTCCCTTGCCTGCTGCAGGCAAAGTAAATGTAGCATGGGCTTCCAATTGAATGTTCCAGACGGCTACTTCATTTATATCCGTCGCGGCCCAGGAGTCAGGAGGGGCAGCAGCAGCTTTTAAATCGTGAAAGGAACCTACAAGCACTTCAAGATGGGTTTGATTTCCGTTTGTGTCTTTATAAATCTTCTTAGGTACATTTTCGCTCCACAACATTTTAAAATGTGGTTCGACCATTTTGCTTTTTGCCGGAAGGTTCAGCCAGATCTGAAATAACTCCAGTGGATTGTCTTTATCGGCATGAAGACATGGAAACATTTCGGAATGTTGCACCCCTTTTCCGGCGGTCATCCATTGCACGTCTCCATTTCCATAACGACCACAAGCACCTGTAGAATCGGCATGATCCACCAGTCCTTCTCGTACCACAGTGATCGTTTCAAAACCTCGGTGCGGGTGTCCGGGAAATCCCGGAACTTCAGTGCCATGGTACATGCGGAAACCGTCCTTTACGATAAAGTCTTGCCCCAGGTATCTGCCAGAAAGTGACGTGTCCGGTCCCATATGTTCATTGCCTTTTGGATAATGGTCTTCGTGGTGCACACAAAATAAGAAGGGGTCTTGTGTTTCCCACTGAAATCCTAGGGGTTTGATCTGTTTTATTTTCATGTCTTCTGATTCTTCCTTTTCATTCTTATTTGTTTTCCAACTAAACAAGGGAAGGGTAAATATCCCGAGTCCGAGCTTTTTTAGAAAAGTTCTTCTATGTGCCATTCCAAGTGTTTTGACATTCCAAAATTAAAACAAGGAATAGAAATGAATGTTGACGAAGGTTAAGAAATAAAAAAAGGCCCAGTTTCCTGAGCCCTCGTCGTTTTTAGCGTGTTAACTAGTTGAAAAGGTAATATACTATGAGCAATAAATCGATCAACACGCTTATTGTTGCGGCTACAAAAATTTGTTTCATTGGTGCCACGGCAAGAAGAAGGCTTAGTGTCGCCATGGTTGGTATAATTACAACCGTCAAGGCTAGGGTACTTTGTATCGCCCCCATGCCTACAGCAGTACCGCCCAGACACCCCACTACTGTAATGATGATGCATATAATACCGAAACGATTGAATTCCGACTCTTTGAAGAAATTGCTTTCGGAATGGTCTGTATTTGAAATTGTTGTCATGATTAATTCTTTTAGCAAAGTTCTTAGCATTGAAGCGTTAAAATGATGATGATTTTCACTTAAAATTATGATTGATGTCACTTAAAACAGGGGGTAATATCAAGTTTGAAATTGTGATTCAAGATTGACATCCCTGTCATTGTCCCTCAAAACATCAAAAATTGATACATTTGTCCCTCATGACCGATGACATTACTCCTAAAATTGCCGTAATTGGTGGTGGAAGCTGGGCAACTGCACTGGTCAAGATTTTGTGCAATAATTTAGCATCTGTTAATTGGTGGATGCGAAATGAAGGTGCCGTTGCGCATATTCTGAAATACAGACATAATCCAAATTACCTTCAATCTGTTGAATTTGATCTCAACAAGATCAATGTGAGCACAGATCTGGAGGAAATTATCCGGCCGGCTACTATTGTAATTATCGCTACACCATCGGCATTTCTAACCAATATCTTTGAACATTTCCCCAAGGAACTCTTAAAGGATAAGGTCGTTTTTTCTGCTGTCAAGGGGATCGTTCCGGAATACAATGCGATACCTGCACGGTTTATTCACAAAACGTTTGGAACGCCATACGATAATATTGGTATTATTTGCGGTCCTTGTCACGCGGAAGAAGTGGCTTTGGAGCGTTTGTCATACCTCACGATTGCCGGCCAGGATGAGGACCGTGCGGAAGAAATGGCAAAACTGCTTTCTTGCCGGTACATTAAAACAACGGTATCAGACGACCTTTTTGGAACAGAGCTTTCGGCTGTGTTGAAGAATGTTTACGCACTGGCTTCGGGGATTTGCGCCGGGTTGGGTTACGGCGATAATTTTCAATCGGTCCTCATCGCTAATGCGATACAGGAAATAGAGAATTTTATCGATGAGGTGAGTCCGATTCACCGTGACGTAAAATCGAGCGCTTATCTCGGGGATCTTTTGGTTACGGCCTATTCTAAGTTTTCCAGAAACCGCACGTTTGGATTCATGATTGGAAAGGGCTATTCTGTCAAAACGGCTCAGTTAGAAATGGATATGATCGCCGAGGGTTATTACGCCACCAAATGTGTCATGGAGATCAACAAGAAATTTCAGGTTGAAATGCCTATTGTTGAAGCAGTTTACAATATTCTTTACGAGCGTATCTCTCCGGTAATTGAAATGCGTATCCTTACCGATAAGCTCAGTTAAATTTCATTTAATTTATTGTGACCCTAAACAGGGATTCATTTCATTTGTTCCTTGAATATGAAGATCTCGGAACAAACTATTCTCATTGCCGGTGGCACAGGCTTGATTGGTCGTGCGCTGCAACGAACTCTGGAACGGCAACACGCCTCTGTGCGCATCCTTACGAGAAGTCCCAAAACAGCAAATGAATACTACTGGGACCCTTACAAAAAAGAATTGGATGTGGCGGCACTCGAACAGGTAACCGTGCTCATCAATTTAAGCGGCGCGGGCATTGCCGATGGTCGATGGACAAAAAAACGTAAAGAGGAGCTCGAGCGTTCACGGGTGGCATCCAATGCTTTTCTTTATGAATTCATTTCCTCCACGCCAGCGCTCAAAAGATTTATCAGCGCTTCAGGCATTAATGCCTACGAACCAAATCAGCAGAAGGTTTCGCAAGAAGACGAACCCTTTGGTTATCCTTATCTCTGCCAGCTCACGCGAAAATGGGAGGAAAGCGCGCTGCTTTTTTCGAAGGATGTACCTGTTTCGATCATTCGTACTGCAGTTGTGTTGTCTGCAAAAGGCGGAGCCTATGCCAGACTTTCCGGAATTACGAAATTCGGTCTTGGATCGGGTTTAGGTTCAGGAAAACAGTTTATCCCATGGATCCACGTCGATGACCTCACTGCAATTTATGTTCATGTCATAGAAAATGAACTTAGTGGCACTTTCAATGGGGTGGCTGCCTGCGAAAGCAATAAAGAATTTATGCGCAATCTCGCAAAAAGCTTGAAAAAGCCATTCTATCTGCCCAATGTTCCAGGCTGGCTTATGAAACTCCTATTGGGCGAAATGTCGACCATGCTGCTTGATGGTGTCAATGCATCAAACCAAAAACTGAAAGATGCCGGATTTCAGTTTCAATACCCTGAACTCAGAAAAGCATTCGATCAGCTGGCTTTATCGTCAAAGTAGGTCGTTCGCAAGATTAGCAAGTTCAGACCGCTCTCCTTTTTCAAGTTTGACATGAGCAAAAAGATCCTGGCCCTTCAAACGATCGATCAGGTACGCTAATCCATTACTATTCTCATCCAGGTATGGCGTATCGATCTGATGAACATCACCTGTAAACACGATCTTTGTGTTTTCTCCTGCTCGCGTAATGATCGTTTTCACTTCATGAGGCGTGAGGTTTTGGGCTTCGTCGATGATGAACATGATATTTGACAAACTACGTCCACGTATGAATGCAAGCGGCGTAATCACAATTCTTCCGGCCTGCTCCATTTCGAGGATAGCCTTGTGTTTCTTTTCGTTTTCGCCGAATTGTGATTTGATAAACTTCAGGTTGTCCCAAAGGGGCTCCATGTAGGGTCCGATCTTATCATTCGCGTCTCCGGGAAGGAAACCGATATCTTTATTGGAAAGCGGAACAATAGGACGTGCAAGAATAAACTGATGGAAGGATTTGCTTTGTTCAAGGGCAGAAGCCAGCGCAAGCAATGTTTTCCCAGTTCCGGCAACGCCTTGAAGGGCTACAAGTTTCACATTTGGACTCATCAAGGCATGCAAGGCAAAGGCTTGTTCGGCATTCTTAGGTTTGATCCCGTAGATATATTCCTTTTCGATACGTTCAAGCTGATCGGTCAAATGGTTGTATCCTGCAAGCGAAGAACTTTTCCCGTTTTTCAGAATGTAATAGCCATTGGAAATCTTTTTATTTCCAAGAATTCCGTCTTCATCTACTTTACCACTTGTGAAAATATGGCGGATCACTTCGGAATCCACTCCTTCGATCGTGTAAGCCGAAGACTGTTCCAGATGGTTGTTGTCAACCTTACCAGTTTCATAGTCTTCTGCTGCAATACCAAGTGCTTTGGCTTTGATCCTTAGATTGATATCCTTAGTGACCAGCGTTACCTCCTTTTTGGTTTCATTCTCTTTTAAAAAAAGAGCCGAATTGATGATCTTGTGGTCGTTCTTGCCTACGGAGTAGATATATTCTGCATTTACTTCTTTCGGGTTTGTTTCAAGGACTACTTTAAAACTTCCCATTCCTTTGCCGAGCGAGATCCATTCTTGGAGACTTCCGCTCACTGAAAGCTTATCAATGAAACGGATCACTTCCCTCGCGGAAAAGTTCTTGGTATCGTTTCCGATCTTGAACTTGTCCAACTCTTCTAATACCGTTATAGGAATAGCCACATTGGCCGTTTTGAAATTTGTGATTGCCTGATGATCGTGCAACAGCACCGATGTGTCCAATACGAAGATCTTTTGCTTTTTCGCCATGTGATTAAATTTGAAATGAATGTAGTTTTTATTCATTCATGGGCCTAAAAAAACGGCAGATAGTTATCTACAAAAGGCTGTTAATCCGATCAGAAAAACCGGCTTCGACGGATAATACGGTCAACGGGAATGTAAACCGAGCCGAACAATTCCTGAGTGCTGACAGAATCGATACTGAATTGATAGCTTGTGCCTTTGTGCAACCAAATTCCATTGTTTGTAAGGTATTCCTCCGTTTTAGGAATATAATCGCCGCTGAAAAAGTAGTAATAGGATCCTTTTTTCTGCATTTTGAGCGGGGGAGAGAAAAGAAACCGAAGCTGGTCATTCTCCTGCGTTAAAATTCCCTTTGCGAATAATTTATTGAGCAATCGTCTGTCGTTGCCATTCGTTGAAAGCATCAGTGAAAACCCCGGAACTTTTATCTCTTTTTCTTTTTGAACTTCCGTTACGTTGAAGTCCTCGTCAAGTACAGACTCAATATATGTTTCCTTGATCGTCTGAAAACCTCCCTGTCTGAAGGATAGATCTCCTTCCCACGCATCCAGAAATTCTTTCGTAGGAAAACTGACCCGTTTTCCAAGTTTTACCATCCATTGATAAAGTGGATCGTCAGGGCTATTTCGAAGTTTGGAAATGTCAAGGTGCAGGTTAAGCATTTTGGAGACATAATTTCCTGATCTGAAATTCAACCCAGTAGATTTCATAGAAAAATTGAGTGGCTTTTCACTTCTGATATAGGTCTTTAACCGAAAGCTGGTGGAGTCGCTGTCATGGGCAAAAAGCGCAGTGTTCACACCATTTTCTTTTAGTTTCGACCAGTTCGAGAAGATCACCAGTTTTTCATCTTTGAATTGCTTTTCCGTCAAAAAGGCTTTCCAGCTTGGAGTCAGGTCTCCTCGTTTTGCTTTGGTCACTCGATCGAAGATCTCTTTAAAACCATCTCCCTTATAGATCAGCATGTAATTGTTACTGTAAAAGAGATGTCCTTTTTCCTTCTCAATATAGTATATCCTGTGATCCTCATGAATGGAATCACTGATATCGTCAAATTTTCTCAGTCGCTCAATACCTTCGATGATCTTGCTGCTGTCACTGACATGCACAAGTGCACCCCAGTTGCCATTTTCATTCGCAAAAATATATACGGGATCCTGCAGGTTCAAACCGTATTGTTTTCCCTGACTGAGAATAAATTCATAAGAGAACAGATCTCTGAAGGGGATTTTGTGATAGTAGAGCATGCCGCTTGTTTCCCTGGCGACATCGAGAATATAAGCACGACCAATGAAATCACCATCAGGTAATCGGTCTTCCAGGCGCGGAATTTCAGTTTTTCGAAATAGATAAGGCCTTAAAAAGAGAAATGCACCGAGACCTGCCGCAAGAAAAAAGATCAGACTAAATTTCTTAAACATGCAGTGAACTATTTTGACATCACATAAATGCTATTGAGCAAGTCAAGCAGGTAAGTGCCTGAATTTTCGTAGCTTCCTTCATAATGATACACAAGATCGAAGGTTGTCTTTTCTCGGGAAGTTTCTGACGTTGTGAGCTCCATTCTGCCTGTTTTTCCCCGCATGGCATCAATGATCTCGTTCTGTCTTTCATCAAAGAAATCGCGTGGGAATTTATCGATCGTGTGCGCAACGTCAATATTTCCATACATAAATCCACTTTGGCGACTTTTCTTGCCTTCTTTTCTCCCCAAAGCTTCAGCACCGTAACCCTCGGTGTGGTTTTTTGCGAGGTCTTCATCATTTGTAAAGATGAAAAGCCCGTTGCGATTGATCATGTAAAGTGGCGCGGCTTCCAAAATTGCATCTTCGTAAACCCAATAACTCCCCTTGTTCTTGAAGCGAGAGGTAAGTCTTGATAGATGATTTAATACTTTTTCCGGAATATCTCCTCTCGCTGTTGTAAAGCCAAGTGTGAAGACAGGCATGTCTTCCTCTGCTTCTACTTCTTTTTCAACATACTCGAAGGTCTCTTCGTCATAACTGTAAACGATTTTGGTAGTCTTTATCTTTTTTATACCGTTGAAGACGCCGAACATGCTCCCTTTATAGGTGTTGAATAAGGCGTCTTTGTTTACGAATTCATTGAGCAATTCGAGTGTAAGAACATTCGTTGAAACCTGCAAGTTGCGTTCATCCGAAAGAATAGGCATAATCACCTTATAAGCTTGCTCGTAAGCTTGTCGCATATCGACATTGTAGGTGAAATAGGCTGTGTTTGATTTTGGAATGTATTTGAGCACACTTTTATCAAAACGTGCATCATTCATCTGCTCATAGATCGAACCCAGCTCAGAACCATACCGTGCTTCCATTTTGAATCTCACAGCATTCTCCTGCAACAGAAGATCACCAAGCATCACATTTCCGGAATAAAGCTCTTTAATGTCCTGATAAAGTGAAGGAAACATGGTCTCAAAATACCAAAGTCCTTGTGCGTTCTGCAAACTTCTCGCATTGTCCAGATAGAAGATTCCTTCAGAAGTGTGCGTCAATTGTTGGGCAAATCGATTGTCATAACTCGTTAAGCTGATCTTTCGGATGAGCAATTCATTACAAATGCGCTCCATGAGTTCAGCTTGAAGCTCTACTTCAATACTATCGCGCAATTCGTAGTAATTCTTTTGATTGATGTCTTCTTCACCTGATATATACTCGACGTCAATGGGATCATTGCCGACTCCGTTTTCTTCTTGGATCTCGCCTTCGTTCAGGACATCCTCACCTTCCTCGTAGTCCTGTTCGTCATAATTGTAGGTGTCGAAAGGATTGGCATTACCACGCGCATACCAGGTCGAGTCAGTTAGTGCATCAACTCGTTCCATGGATGGTTCGACACGGATCAGAAGGGCAGAGGTGCCGCGAACAATCAGGCTATTGAAGTAAGAATTGTAAAAGTCCACATTATCATACGGACTTTCCACTTTTTCAAAATCGTCGAATACCGTAAAAAGTTGATTTCGGTCCTTAATTCCAAAAGTGAATCCGGACAATTCGAAATTTTCATTTTTTCCGTAAAAAACATTGAGTTTCTGATCGAAATCAAGTCCTGAATCCTTTATCGTTCTTCCTGATGTTGACCCGTCAAAAAGTTCTTGCTGGATCTCTTCCATGAACTCATATTTAACGAGGTCATCCAGAGAGATTTTCTGGAGTAAGGTGAAATTATTGATGCTAAACACCGTCGCAGCATCTTTTGGGATCAATTCTTCTGAACGCTGCGAAAACATTGGGGTTAACGCGAATAGCATAAGCCCCGTCGATAGAATTCTAAAATTGATCTTCGATTTCAACATACTGTTGCGAAGTTAAGAAAATATTGAGTCTAATTCTTGACTCCAGTCAGATAGATGGTGTTTTCCAGCAGGTTCGGATTTTGCGTCAACAAGTATGGATTGGTTTTCACCATAACGTTCAGTTTGTTTTGTGACAATTTTGCTTCGGGATTATCGAATTTGTCTACGAATCTTTCGAAGCGGGAAATAGAAGTGTAGGTTCCTTGCTTCAGCAGGTCGATTTCTTCCTGTTTCAACGTTTTGGATTTTTGAAGACTGATCTCAGGCACTGAACGAACCAGTTTTTGTCCGTCCCAGCTGAGCCAGTCGTATTCTTTTTCGGAGATGGTCTTGTCTTTGGAAATGTCTTCGATCACAGATTTCAAGGCTTTCTGTAGGGTTGTAACACTTGCGAAATCACATTGTAGTTTAAAGATATATTCCTCCCATTTGGTCTCGAGAGTCACATTTGAAATTCCGGGTTGAAGCGCAAGTTTCGTTTTAAATTCAGCAACCTTTTCTTTGATTTCATCTAAACTGGGGACTTTCTTGCCGTCAAGGCTATCCAGCGCCAGGATGGAGCCTATTTTCACCTTGCTGGAACTCAAGTTTACGGTATATTTCAATGTGCCACTTCCATCGTTGCGAACCGTTACATCATCCACGATTTCGATGCATGAAGACAGCAGCAAACAAAGAGTAAGAACACCAAAACAGAAAATACGTTTCATAGCTACAAAATTAGCGATTTCGGTTTTGGCAAAAACAATACCAATCTATTTCCAGAAGACAGTAATTTTTCCAGTCGTTTTTCCAGACTCCAGGGCTGCATGTGCCTTGGCAATTTCATCAGAAGAAAAGCTGTGGCCTTTTTGAGGTTTTAGTTCGCCGGAGCGATAGAGTTTCACTACCTCTTTTAGGCACGTAGTTAATATTTCAGGCTTGTGATCAGCAATCTTTAGCATGTTGACCCCCAGGATGTTTTTGGAGCGCATCATAAGTCCCACCGGAATTACGAGCCCCATTTTACGCACGAAATTTAACTGAGACAGCACTCCCCATTTGCCTGATGTAAGTTCAGCGCCACCAAATAAAACCAGCCGTGCTCCAGAACCAAGTAATGCCATATCTTTTTTGAACGTTGAACCACCTGACGGATTGAAAGATACATCTAAGCGCTCATTCCCGAGTAATTGCTGTAATTCGGCAGCGTAATCGCTCGTCTTATAATTTACGACGTGATCAGCGCCAAGTGATTTTACAAGTTCTTCTTTGGAGCGATCTCCAACCTTGGCAAAGACAATGCCTCCCTGCAATTTTACGAGCTGAATAAGAATGGTCCCTACACCTCCGGCAGCGGCATGGATAAGGACCCGCTCTCCTTTTCGTACGGGCGATAAGTAACTAGCCATGTAATAGGCAGTAACGGCCTGTGTGCACAGCGCCATCGCCTCTTCTGCAGGTGCATCATCGATTTCTGCAACCGCATGAGCAGGTGTAATGACATGCTTCGCATAGCCACCAAAACGACAAAAAGCGAGCACTCGTTTTCCGATGAGGCTTGGATCAACAGTATTTCCTGTTGCGATTATTTTTCCGACGACTTCATAACCAACCACACAAGGCATGGGTGGTGCTTCGCGATAAAGTCCTTTGCGAGCCATCACATCCGCGAAATTGAGACCGAAGGCTTCTGTTTCGATCATGACTTCGCCATTGCCTGGAGCATTGTGTGAAGTCTGTCTGAGTTCAAATGCCTTTTCGGCGTCACCTTTACGAACGAGGTAAAGAGATTCAGAGTTCATTTTTTCCATGTTTTCCTTCGATCAATACGACGATTTCGCCTTTCGGCGCAGCAGATTTGTAATGTGCAAGCACTTCTTCCGCTGTTCCGCGTTTGTATTCTTCATAAATTTTAGAGAGTTCCCTTACCACACATACGTTTCGCTCCGGACCAATGAATTCGCAGATCTGCTCCAGACATTTAATAAGGCGGTGTGGTGATTCGTAAAGGATGACTGTTCGATCTTCCTGTCCAAGCCGAGTCAGTTTGGTTTGACGACCTTTTTTGTGGGGAAGAAATCCTTCAAAAACAAACCTGTCGCATGGAAATCCGCTGGCGACCAAAGCGGGAACAAATGCTGTTGGTCCTGGTAAACATTCAACGTTTATTCCTTTGGCGACACATTCGCGCGCAAGCAAGAAGCCGGGGTCTGAAATGCCTGGAGTACCTGCATCAGAGACCAATACGGTTATTGTATTGGCCATAATTCGATCGATCATACCGCTTAACGCTTTGTGTTCATTGTGCGCATGAAAGGGTAAAACGTGTTTGGTTATTTCGAAATGTGAAAGTAGTTTTTTCGTGACGCGAGTGTCTTCTGCGAGTATCAGATCGCATTCTCTGAATATGCGTAATGCCCGAAGTGTAATGTCTTCGAGATTGCCAATAGGCGTGGGTACAATAACGAGTTTTGCCATGTTTATCGTGTCAATGCAACGTAATCCAACAACAAGGTTTGTAAAAATTCCATGCGTTTTGAAGGAGATTCATCCAGTCCGATCAACTCGGCAGCTTTATTGGCCAGATCAATAGCGAACCTTTTTGTTTCGTCGTTAGGGTATTTTTTGACTCTTTGTAGCGTGTTTTTGATCAGGAGCATCTCTTCATCTGTAAAACGAACCACCTGCGGATAGGTGGGTTCGTGTTCATAGTTTTTTTGAATGGATAAAATATCTGCCAGCTTGTAGGAGACTGTAGGCCTGTTCTTGATCAGAACTGTCCCGGCCACGATATCACCAATACGTTGATTCAACTTGCCAACAGACAGAAAAAATAAACCCATGAATCCAAGTCCAAACCAGAAGAGTACAAAAAAATCGGCAGTGATCCAGAGAAAGTCACCTTTGAACAACCATCGAATACAGCTTTCTTTGATACCGGGCCGCTCACCTGATAAAGTGACTACTTTGATCCCCAAAGCATATTTACCCAGTGTTTTTCCTTCGAAAAAGTATTCGCAAATTGGTCCGTAAAGAATCCAGGGAAGTTTGAGCAGTAAGAGGAACAGGAACAATTGAGAGCCGAAATCTGCGAAAATGGTTGTTACATCGAAGATTAGCGCCACCAAAAGCTCGTAGATCGTGAAGGCAACAAAATCGATCAGCGCGGCAACCAAACGCTGGAGCCCTGATGCAAGTTCGTATTCGATCTTGACATGTTGCGCTGAATCAAACTCAATGGTCTTCACCTTCTTTTTCAACGAATGTACTCAAAATCTTTCGGCGTATTTATAGGGATTCTAAATTATTGACGTGACAGTTCTATGACATAACTTGAACGTACTCTTTGCACTTTTGCAAAAGTATGCTCGAGCATTTCCATAGTATCGCGTTTACGCACCGCCATCTCGATGTCAATGTGATCGGTCAGCTTCATATTGAAGCGGAAGACCAGCATCATCGTCTCGGCTTGCTCAAGGAAAACATCGATTTGAAGGAATTGATGTTCCTTTCTACCTGTAATCGGGTTGAGTTTTTGATCGTTGGATTTCAGGATCCAACTGCTGAATTTTTGAGTACCATGCTCACGTATTTGTATCCCGATAAGTCAAAAGACCTCATTCAGACTTGGGTGCAGGGGGTTGAGATCACAAGTGGCAAGGCTGCGGTTGAGCATGTATTGAAAGTGGCCTCTTCGATCGATTCGATGGTTGTAGGAGAACGTGAGATCATTACTCAGGTGCGTAATGCATTCGAAAGTTGTCGCGCAAATGTTCTTACCGGGGATTTGATTCGCCTGATCATGAGGCATACGATCGAAACCGCGAAAAAGGTGTATACTGAAACAAGTATCGCCACAAAGCCTGTTTCAGTCGTTTCACTCGCCTATCACCGATTGAGAGACATGAATATTTCTTTGGATGCCAGAATTATCATTATCGGTGCGGGTGTGACGAATAACAATATGGCTCGTTTCCTTAAAAAGCACGGGTACAAAAACTTTGTGATCTTCAACCGAACGGTTGCCAAAGCCCAGAAATTAGCAGCAGATTTGCATGGTGAGGCGTATCCGCTTTCTGAATTGGCCGCGTACAAGGGTGGTTTCGATATCATCATTAGTTGCACAGGTGCTGACAGTCATATTATTACACCGGAAATCTACGAATCTCTATTGCAGGAAGAAAAGACTCGCAAGGTGGTTATCGATATTGCATTACCACAAGATCTGGATCCGCAGATCGTGCAACACTATCCGGTGACACACATCTCTGTCAATGTTCTTCAAAAGATATCTAATGAAAATTTGAAGGAACGGTCCAAGGAGATCGGTCATGTGGAAGATATTCTCAACGACGCGATGATTGATTTTGAGACGATGTATCGCACACGTAAAGTTGAGCTTGCCATGCGTGAGGTTCCCGAAAAAGTCAAAGAGATTCGTTCAACGGCTGTCAATGAGATATTCAAAAAAGAGATCGAAAATATGGACGAGCAATCCAGAGAGGTATTGGAGAAAGTGCTCGGATATATGGAAAAGAAATATATGAGTGTTCCAATGATCATGGCGAAGGACATTCTGATAAACAAGAATTAATGCAGCATATTCGAATCGGATCGCGTGGAAGTGATCTTGCATTGTGGCAAGCCAATCATGTAAAAAAGCAACTGATAGATTTGGGTTGTTCCGTTGAGATCATCGTGATAACAACAAAAGGTGATGCCATTCAGGACTTAAGTTTTGATAAACTGGAAGGCAAGGGTTTCTTTACAAAAGAGATAGAAAATGCCTTGTTGAACAAAGAAATAGACTTGGCGGTTCACTCGCACAAGGACCTCGAAACGGAGCAGCCGGAAGGGTTGTTAATTGCAGCAGTTTCAGAGCGTGAGGATCCGGCGGATCTTTTGTTGATACGAAAAGAGAAAGTGGATACAACGCAACTTTGGGAGCTTGCCGAAAATGCCGTTATCGGTACTTCTTCAGCGCGAAGAAAATCACAGGTTAGGGGATTCCGACCTGATGCAAAGATCCTGGATCTACGGGGAAATGTGCCAACACGAATTCAAAAACTACGTGATGGCAACTATGATGCGATCTTATTAGCGAAAGCAGGTGTAGACAGGCTTCAACTTGACCTTTCTGATTTTCATGTTGAAGTTTTGGACCCGCATGAGTTTGTACCTGCACCAGCTCAGGGAGTATTGGCACTTCAGATTCGTGAAGAGGATCATACGCTTTTTGAAACGGTTCAGAAACTTAATCACTCCCAGATACAGGAACGAATAAGTGTCGAACGAAAGGTGCTTAATTTGCTGCAAGGTGGTTGTCAATTACCTTTAGGCGTTTATTGTACCGAGGCAGGAATTGTTCACGTTTCTCACTGTCAAAACTGGGAAGAAGGTGCCAGCTGGTATGAATATGAGTCTGAGGATTTAGATACACTGCCATCGATTATTGTTGAAGATCTGACTTCTTTTCAGGATTGATCCGATCAGTTTATATAACCCGCGAACCAGAAGCCGTTCCGCATTTGCGTTTGTTTTGTGAGAAAAACGGGATTAAACTAACAGCAATTTCTCAGATTGCCTTTACTCCTTGCGATTTTCAGGTGGAACAGCCATTCGAAGTGGTGTTCTTTTCAAGCCCCCGGAGTGTGGATTTCTTTCTGAAAGCACATATTCTAGAATCCAATGTGGCCGTCGCTTGTGTCGGAAAAGGTACGGCCTCCTACCTGGAAAAAAAAGGAATTGCAGCGGCATTTATTGGAGAGAATCCTGGAAATCCAGCGCAGAACGCACTTGATTTTGCAACATGGCTGGGGAAACGAAGCGTTTTATTTCCGGTTTCCTCGATCAGTAAGGGAAGTATGTTACAAGCCCATTCGCCAGATCAGGTCCAACAGATTGTTGTATATGAAACACATTTGACACCGGTTGAAATTTCGGAGAATGAAGTTTATGTCTTTACGAGTCCTTCAAACGTCCATAGTTTTTTACTGAAAAATGAAATTCACGGCGCTAAGATCATTGCTTGGGGGAAAAGTACTGAAAAAGAGCTTCTCAAGAATCATCTTCAGGCCACTTCTGTTTTACAGTCTTCTGCTGAACAAGAGCTTATTTCATTGCTGGAAAGGGTAACCCAAAACTAAAAAAGGGCCCGAAGCCCTTTTTAAATCAATGCGTAGTTACAGTACTACTTTACGACAAAAGGCAACACTTTAGTTCCTCCATGAGTAGCTACTGTCATAAGGTAAGAACCTGCGGCATATTTAGCCACATCGAGTAGAACCATATTGGCTCCGGATGCAGCATTGACGCTGTGTAATTCGATCTGCTTACCACTTATATCGGTGATCTGTATCATCGCTTTTTGAGGCTCACTTACTGAAAAACGAAGATTAAGTTCATAATCAGCTGGATTAGGGTAGAGGTTGATATCCTGAATATCACCCATATCAGTTAATCCAAGAACGATGTTATCCGACGGCGCTCCCAGGTAAATATTGATGTCATCCAGGTAAAAATTGTTTCCGCCATTTCCTTCGAACTGGAATTTATAACGGAAATTATCCACCCAATATTCGCTTGTTACATTGATCATGTGAACTGTAACCCAGTCTGATGCTGAAGAAGGTGCCCATGAAGTGGATGATGTAAGCGTAGAAAGTGCATTTCCGCTGAGTGTTTTCCGCTGAACCCAGTTTGCTCCGCAGTTGTTTGTTACGAATACCTTCAGATATTCAAGGTCACTTGAGGTTTTTTTGCGGTAGGCATATCGGAAACTAAGCGTAACCTGGCCACCTTGTGAGGCGACGCCTGACAAATCCACTGGAGAAGCGATCAAAGCGTCAACGTTGGATCCGGTTTGACCAAAATTGATCAATTTGGCACATTTCGTTCCTGAGTGTCCTATGGTGTTGTCAAGTACGAATGTATTATTGCTATTTCCATTAAACACCTCCCAGTTTGTCAAATTTGAAAGGGAAGTATATGATTCAAAACCTTCAAAGAACGGAAGCGAACCAGAGGTTGGCAGTACGCGAACATATCCTGTTTTAATCTCAGAATCATTATTTGTTCCATCTGTAGCAGCCAACGTCACCGTGTATACACCGGGAGTGTTGTAGGTTACTACCGGGTTTTGTTCTGTAGAGGATGCCGGACTGCCTCCTTCAAATGTCCATGCCCAACCTGTTACCGCATTGTAAGAATCGTCGGCAAATGCAATGGAATCACCTAAACAAACAGAAGTTTTATTGGAGGTAAATTCAGCCTTACACAAATAGGTTGTTCCAGTAGCTCCTGTATTATTCAAATTCGTTGTCGTCCAAAGATTAGATCTTCCTGTACTCGAAACCATCAACGCAGCACGCATACGATCTACTTGACCCTGCGTGAACATTTTCGAACAATAGGAATAATCCATATAGTTCTCTACATTATCCTTCACATCAGAGCCGAAAAATGGATCAACGGCTGTGCAGGTATTTGCGTTTAAATTACACGATGTAACACCTATACAATTTGGAGTGTCAGCGACGTCGTCATCTGTTCCACAACTGGATGCATTACCAGGATTATTATTCCCTCCCCAGGTATGGCTCAAATTCAGCCAATGACCTACTTCATGGGTAAGAGCCCTGCTTCTTTGAACATCACTCGTGCCAATTGAACCAACATAATCATGTAGGATCCAAATACCGTTATCCATTAGTGTACCGGACCAGGAAGAAGGGTTTGTAGTATAACCTGCCGCGCCACCAGCTTCAGCAACAATAAAGATGTTTAAATATTTATTTCCTGCCCATTGTCCATTATATACATCATTACCTGAAACGATGGCATCAACTTGTGCTCCACCATCCGCACCATCATAGGTCAGCGAATTTACGGTTCGAGTGATACCTTTAAAGCAAGTTCCATTTGGCGCTTTGGTTGCCAAAACAAATTCAACTTCAACATCCGTCGGCATTCCCTGAAAAACAGATTGTACATTGTTAGCATCCAAATTCAACTTTCGGAAATCTCTGTTCAAAATGTTTAATGCATCCAGGATCTGTTCGTCCGAAATGTCTTCCGCTCCATTGTTATGCAACACATGAAAAACTACCGGTATTTTATATAAAGTTGCTTTTGGAATAGACTCCTTATTCGCTAGAATCGAACGAAATTCTTCTTCAGACTTATCTAAGGCTTTTTTATATTCCGGATTCTGCTTAAGCAGGTTCATTTTTTTATGGGTCACACAGTATTCAACCGTTTCTCCATCACGAGTATTGGTTGGGTCGATCACTCGATTCTGAGCGAAAACGATGTCCATAGAGAACAGTGTAAGGGCCGATATCAGTAGAAATGGCTTCATCATATTAGGTTTTAATTTAGCTAATTTAAAAACGTTCTAAAGTAATAAAAGGTTTGATCAGGGCTAAAATTAAAATCCTTGAACGGCAAATAAGCGTTGCTAAAGGGTTTTTTATCAACCCCAACATATCTAAAGCTCCCTGACAGACCTGATTACCTTGCCGTCAAAAGGCATAAACAGTAGAGAGGCTAATTTTTTAGCTACTTCTGAGGCATCCGTAAGTTCCTTATTCTTGAATAACTCTTGAAAGGTGTTGAGACTGGAAAAATGCTCCGGATCAGCAGACCGTATCTCGGCTTGCATGGGAGTATCAACTACTCCCGGTGCGATGGAATAAACCGCCAGATATCGGCCTTTTTCCAATTCTTCCAAACAGACGGCTTCAGAAAATCGGTCGATGGCAATTTTTGATGCACAGTAGGCCGCCCAAGAAGGTATGGCACGATTGGCTGCACCGGAACTAATGTTCAAAATGATCGTTCTTAAATCTGAAGGAACATCCCGTAAAAAGGATTGGCACAAAAGCATCGGGGCAATCGTATTGACATTTATAACGTTTAACAGGTCATCCTGCTCTTGATCGCTGACACGTTTTAAAACACCAACAGCACCGGCATTATTAATCAGAACGCATCCGTCTTTGTCGCCGGAAAACCGAATGCTTTTTACCTGTGAAACGTCACTCAGATCGCATGTGATGAATGAAAATTGAGGATGATCGATATCATGTTTCCGTCCAAGGCCGACAACGTTGTTCCCCCGTTCTAAGAATTCAAGCGCAAGCGCTTTTCCAATTCCACTGGAAACGCCGGTAATGTATACTTTCATACTAGGCTAGTGCCTGAGTCAGATCTGCCAGAAGATCCTCCACGTCTTCAACCCCAACAGAGAGTCTTAAGAGATTGTCAACGACACCGGCTTTCTCGCGTTCTTCTTTCGGAATAGAGGCATGTGTCATGGTTGCAGGATGATTGATCAGTGATTCTACACCTCCCAAAGATTCGGCGAGCGAAAAGAGCTTAAAAGAAGACGCTACACGAAAAGTGTTTTCTATGGATGTGTCTTTCAACACAATGGAGATCATTCCGCCGAAATCGCGCATTTGTTTTTTAGCAATATGGTGATTTGGATGCTCCGGAAAACCGGGCCAGTAAACCTTTTCGATCTTCGGATGAGTCTTTAGGTATTCAGCGATTTTACGGCCATTGGAACAATGTCTCTCCATTCGCAAATGCAGCGTTTTGATACCTCTCAGAACAAGGAAAGAATCCATTGGTCCGGGATTGGCGCCAGAACTGTTCAAGATGAAATAAAGTTGCTCGTGGAGCTCCTTGTTGTTCGTGATTAAGGCTCCCATAACCACATCGGAATGTCCACCAAGGTATTTCGTTACAGAGTGCATCACGATGTCAGCCCCAAGGTCCAGAGGATTCTGAAGGTAAGGTGAGGCAAACGTATTGTCAGCGACCATCAACACATTATTTGCTTTGGCGATTTTTGCCACTGCTTCAATGTCGATGATTTGCATCGTTGGATTGGTTGGCGTCTCTGCCCAGATCAATTTCGTCTTTGGTGTCAGATATTCCTTGATATTTTCAGCGTTGGTGAGGTCGATAAAATGAAATTTGATACCGAATTTCTCGTAGATCTTCGTGAACAATCTGTACGTGCCACCGTATAAGTCGTCTCCTGTGATTACTTCATCTCCAGGTGACAAAAGTTTCAACACGGCATCCGTTGCGGCCACCCCACTACTGAAAGCAACACAATGATTACCGTTTTCGAGGGCAGCGAGAGCGTCTTGCAGGGCTTCACGTGTTGGATTTTTTCCCCGCGCATAGCCATAACCCTTATTCACGCCGGGAGATTCCTGAACATACGTCGACGTTTGATAAATAGGCGTCATGATCGCCCCGGTTGTTGGGTCCGGACTTACGCCTGCATGTATGGCTTTCGTGCCGAATTTCATTTTCGTATTGCTCATTTTATTTTTCTTTAATCACCTTGATCTCAACCTTTCTGTCAAGTCGTTTCTGTTCGTCTGAATATGACCCTTTATACAATGATTTACTTTCACCATAATAATACACCTGTACTTTTGTTTCAGAGTATCCGGCATCAACGATCTTGCGCATGACAGTTTCAGCGCGTTTTTTGGAGAGAATCAGGTTATAATCCAAACTTCCGTCACGATCAGTGTATCCAATGACAACGAAGCTGATCTTTCCTTTTTCCGCCTCCACGTCTTTCATGAAGCGATTGAACTTTTCTTGTTGTGCCGTAATCAAGTTGGCCTGATCCACATCGAAATACAAATTCGTTTCCCTCATGATCGTTTTTTTATCAAACACTTTATCCAGCTGTTCCTTGGATGTAATGAGGTTACGAATAGTATCGTTATTGCTCAATACTTTGATCTGTGCTTCCGTATGGTTGGGGTCCAGATGTTCTTTCTTGTCATTCAAATTAATGTGATCAATATTGTTTTTATCCACCGGACAACCAAAATTGTAAACGGATCCGGCTAAACTCGGACATTTATCCGCCTTGTACGGCACTCCATCTCCATCACTGTCAGAGCAATAATCAGGAAAGACAAACGGACAGCCATTGTTCAGTTCAATTCCTGCTTCATCCGGACATTTATCCGCAGCATCGATAACACCATCGTAGTCTCTGTCAGGACATCCTAAATGAACGCCCAATCCTTTT
>Ga0172367_10001017_pt1 | contig 42150 bp, 54 predicted proteins | sample Lak10m_FD_114542 | JGI IMG/M metagenome (GOLD analysis project Ga0172367, IMG submission 114542) | Freshwater microbial communities from Kabuno Bay, South-Kivu, Congo - kab_022012_10m | ecosystem: Environmental > Aquatic > Freshwater > Lake | place: Democratic Republic of the Congo: South-Kivu... | reverse complement strand
GAAGACCGTATTTCTTTTCAAGAGAAAACTTGGCTTCGTTGATCAGGGAATCAACCAAGTTATCAAAGTTTTGGGTCATTTCTTTTTGCTTTTATTGCCCCAGTTTTTAGCACCGCGTTTTCTGCATGCCGATATAGCCCCAGAAGCATAGGCACTTGGAAAAACTTTATATCGGCGTTTTACTTTGTGATAACAAGCATCGTGTTTGGCTTTTTTCTTGGTGGCTTCTTCAAGAAGCTGAGTTACTAGATCATTAAAGTTCATTTGTGTTACCAATTTTTACAACTGAAGTATTTGGCTGTACCGGGTTTTGCAGTGGAACATTTATGACGTGCCCGAAATGAACGACGTTTTTTAGGATTAGACTTTTTAATTCTTCTTTTAGGATCACCATAATGCACTCGCTTTAGCTTCCCTCCTACCCGTGTACAACGCATGTATTTTTTATCACTACGCGTTGATTGCATTTGACCGGTTACCTTGGTGCAACGCGCACCTTTCTTTTCCATAACTACACCTTCTTTTACTTCTTCGCCATCTTCATCCCCACCATAATAACCATAATCTTCATCGGTCCCGTAACCTGCACTGGCCAAAGCCTCTGCATCATCACTCAAATCATGACTTCCCCGATCACCATCATCATCGCTATGATATTCAGCGTGATGTTGTGTCAGATAGTCTTTAACAGCCGAAACATAATCTTTTGCCAAAGTAACCTTGCTTTGCACCCAACCTTCAAATTGATCGTTGGGTTGGATAAGAGGAAGCAATTCATCAATTTCATCCCGGATGGTACGAAGCTGATATTCAAGCATGCGACCTTCATCATCACCTTCTGGAACATGAGATTCATTCAGATTACCCATGAGCTTGTCATAAGCCCGGGCAAAATTGCTTTCTTCTTTCATGCTTTCCGGATCACTTTCAATATCGTGCGGTTCATCTTCAAATTGATTGGCTTGGTTTTCGGCGTGATATGCCAGTTTAAAAGCTTCCGGACCAATAGCTTTTTTAATAAATTGTATCACTTCACTGTCTCCCCGAAATTTGTAAGGAAACAAATCTCTAGTTCGAATCATCACTTTAATCAAATCAGGTTGGGCATCTATTATTTTTGCCAACTGCTGATTATCTTTTTCTAAATTTTTTATTGCTTCTTTTGCTTTAGCCAGAGCAGCTTTTGGACTCACGGATAAAGTTGTTCCGGATTCCTCACCTTCATTGGGTGCATGTTTGTAATCTTCTTCAATACCGTCCAGAACTTTTTTGATTACATGGGGTTTGAACACAGAAAGCAGGTTGCTGTAATTTTCAAAAATATAAGCTAGATTGGGTTTTGTTTTATGTTCTTTTACAATATCCCGAAGAATGATATCCAGATCATTTTCATCCATATCATATTCTACATTAATGTTTTTCATAGATTTGCACCTTTTTGTTCCACATGATTATTTATATATTCTATAAGGGTTTTTGAGGTGTCTTTTATGATATTAAAGTTGCTGGTAACATGTTCTGGGTCAATCTGCCAAAGAGCCAGATACTTCTCGGTATGAGGTGCCGGAATATCATACTCACTCAGAACAAAATTTGCCACACCTTCTGCCTGAAGTTCCCGTATTTTTCGTTCTGGAACGTTTTCCCGATCTTTCCAATGCAACATCTCATGAGCAACTTCATGGATTAGTGTGCTCAAATTTTCGCTAACAAGCTCGATGGTCCCACCCTTACTGACACCTCGGGCACCACCCAGTTCATCTTCTGCCTTGATGTCCACTTTAATGTTGTTTTCTTCTGCATATTGTTTCACGGCATCAAAAATGGTGCGCATACGTTCATCCAAAGGCGTGTCATCAAACCATTGCATTTCCTCGGGAATTTCTTTTTCCCGACCGGGAATAGGTTCGGTTTGGCTAATATCAAAAACAGGCACAAGACGAAATCGCATTACTTTTTCTTTAATACCAGCAGTAGGATCTTCCCCCACACTTATGTCTCCGTCTTTTTGTTTGACCATAATAGGGGCATAAATCATGATGGCCCGTTCCCCGGGTTTTATTTTTCTGCCCAACTGACGAAACCATGTGTTTTTTCCTGCCACCTTGGAAGCATTCTTTCTTTGTAAAAATATTAAAATCTGATTATAAAGTGAATAGTTACGAAAACGTTTTTGGAACTGGACATACTCTTGATATTCCTTGCTGTTTTTGACATTCACCACACCGCTTTTTAAAAGCTCTAAAAATTTCTTGAAACGATCTTCCAGATTTTCTCCACCAAATTCAGAAACAGTTGTGTCGGTAAGTTCTTCTTTGTTGAATTCATTCAGTTTTTTGATTGTATTCTTTACAAAATCTGATGCTTCGGCTTCGTTCAAAGCGCCTGTTTCCCATCGGCGTTCCAGCGCATTCCATTTGAATCCAAGGGTTTTAATGAAATCTTTATTTGTAAATGTCTCATTACCAGCCTGTTTTGGATCAGATAGGTCACTGCTGGCAATAAAAATGGTTTTACCTTCAGGAGCGGGTCTTTTTTTCAAAACCAACTTTTCATTTAAAATAGTTTTTATATTTTTAAAATTGATCATAAATTAATAAATATTTACATGGGATTAAGTGACGATATGCGCAAAATGGGCAACCTTTATTGTGAAAATTTAGGTCTTGGTCCTCAAGCCAACAGCGCTTTGAATCCTGCCGCAGAAATACCCACCGTTGTTCGTCAGGATCCTGAGAAGGTTTTAAACGAATTTCTTACTTTTCTAAAAGGTATTCAAGGTCCAGAAATCCGCAAGAAGGTTGTTTTGCGGGTACTAGAAACTATCCTTTGATACGATAAAACTTGATGGCAGTTACACGACTGCTGTCATCCACAATTCCACCTTTAAAAATCTCCAATTTGTCTCTCTTAATCAAAAGGGACACTGCTTTGCGTCCCAGTGTTTCACTCAGTCTCAATTCCCGGCAAAGTTGTGTGAAAGTTTTCCATCCATTTCCTTTGGGACGTTTTTCCCTGCTTTTTGCGTATTGAAAATAAAGACGCTTCCAATCTTTTTTGATTGGATTGTAAAATGTTTTGTTTGTTAAAACCCGAGTTGTGGTAAGACTGGTTCCTGCTTTCATTTTGATTCGATTTGTCTTCAATCCCCATTGAAGAAATTTATGGCAATTTTCCGCGCTACTTTTGATAATTTCTACAATTTCAAATTTGGTCTTCCAGTTACCTTGCGGTCTGGTTTCTTCTTTTCTAATTACAGATTGAAGTTCTGTTACCCATTTAGACATAATTTATACCAGATTTTTCTTTCCAAATAATTTTTACTGGGATTAAATCTATAACCGTCAAAAGTTTTCACGCTTTTATTTAATTTGTGTTCCTTTATAAGTCTGAGAATTTTTGATCGAGCCAAACCTGTTTTTTTGGAAAGATCCTCTGCTGTAAACCAATCATTACCTTTGGGCATTCTTTGACGTTCCAATTTATATATGTTTTTTGAAAAATATTCTTTCCATGAGTATTTTTTATGACGATACCACACCGCTTTTTTAACAAATCCTTTGGGTGAACGGGTGGTTCCCACATAAATTTCACATTCTTTACGATTGATTATTTCCGACAAAATGTTTCTGAGCGTGTGATATTTTGCTTTAGTTTTTGCCAGTTCACATATTTGATTCAATTCCATCCAGCCATCACCAATTGGACGCTTTTCATCTTTGCGCATTTCCTTGAAAAGGAAACGGGCCCAATCATCAGTTTGAACGTTTTTGATGGTAAACTTTTTACTCATGGACCGATATTATCGGAACTGTAAATAATGTCAACTGTATACTTTGATGTTTGTTGGAACAATATATTTTCGATTACGTTCTTTAGCTTGATACACTTCGTGGGTATTGTCCATATGAATCAAACCAAAAGCCCAACCATGTTGCCAACGAAGACGGCGCATTTGATTGCGATTGTAGGATGGGGAAAGATTGCTCAGACAACCAATATTCCAACCTTCTCGAACATCTGTGCTGACAGAACGGAAATAGTCGATTGCATGGGTATGTCCAAACAAAACGTTTCCGTATACATCAGAATGTTGTTTGGCACCATGCATGTTGTGTCCATATCCATGAACAAATGAAAGGGAACCGCACTTGTAAACACCTTCTTTGGAATCATAAGGAAGCATGCGCACCCGTTGCTTTTTACACATTTCTTCGATGGATTCAATTCCTTGACGGGCGTAATCCCGTTTCAATCCGCTGCTGGCATTTAAACGTAAATCATAAATTCTTTCATCGTGATTTCCTCGCAGAAAAACACGTTCACTTCCAAACGAAAAAAACTTTTTGAAGAAATCTTTTCCAGCTTCCCAATCTTCAATCATGCTTTGACTTTGCTCGGTATCTACATCACAATTTTTACGGATAGCACGAAAATCCCATACATCTCCGACGCAAACTGTCAGATCCGGTTTGTAATCCCGCATGAAATTAAACAAACAATTTAATGCTTGTGGATCGGATTCGTCACCGTGAACGTCCCCGGCAGCAACGAACTTTATTGGTTTGGCCATATTTTTATTTTACGGATGAAAGCGTAATTTCAAGAGGTAGTCTCTGGAATATATTTATTAAGAATTGGTAGGATTTTATTTTCCAAATTATTAAAAGCATTGTTGGCATCAATTTTTAAATTAATAAGATCTGCTTTTTCTCGGTCATCCAGCTTATCGATAAGAAGAGCTTTGCGAATCAAATCAACAAGATATTGAACACCTTGTGTATCAAGTTTAAGAGCATCTTCAGTTGGTTCTTCTGTGGCCGCAGCTTCTGGTTCGGTCACATCTTCAGCTGCATCCAAAGTTGCGGGTGGTTGTTCGTTCAACAAACCGTATTTGTTTTTTAAAATATCATCGAATTTCATTTAATTGTTCCCAGTTTGCTTGTCAGGTTTTTTGCATATTTTGAAAATGCATTTACCACACCGGCAGTTACCGTGTCCAAAGTTCTTTTTTGTTGAGTACTCATTAATGTTCTTAGCACTCCGATATCAGATTGACTCATGGCTTTAGGATCAAGACCTGCTGTTGCGGACTCTTGATCTTCCTCTTCTTCGGATTCAGAACAAGGGTGAACATTTCCTTTTGGATCAATTTTGAATTTACCCTTTTTACCATCCACATCATAGCTGACAACTGCATTTAGCTTTTTAAGACCTTCATATTTGGCTTTACCAGAAGAAACCATTTTATCCACTACATTTTGTTGAACTTCGGAAAGTTCTGCGGGTTTAACATCCAATTTAAAATATTCTTGTTCCAACAACTTATGAAATCTTGACATGTAAGTATTTACTCTAATTTCATTGAATAATTCTTTTTTAACACAGAATTGGACAGGTTGTATTCTTTTAATACCTTTTGTATGTCCTTCATGCTGAAATTTTTACTACTTTGGAGCAAAATGGAATTTATGATTTTACTGGCTATTGTTTTGTAAAAAACCTTATCGGTAGATATCAATTTACTGAATTGAACGAAAGATCCTTCATATTCGATAACGGTAAAGCTGAGATATTTTTCAAATTTTTTAAGGATCTTGATGCAAACACTAAAAACTTCTTCTGAATCAAAGTGCTCGCAAATTTCCAAATCTTTCAAGCTCTGTTCAGAAACAACAAACACAATGTCCTCGGGTTGACGTTTGATCACAAAATTAGACAGCAAAAGATTTGCCAATTGATACACCAGTATGTTTTTGGCGTCCTTGTTTTTCTTTAATGGTTTTTCAAGAAGCTTAAACTTGTGACAAGAATCCAAAATCTTGGTTTCCAGTTTGTTTGAAAAGGCATCCCAAAAATCCACAAATACAATATTATCTTTTTTCTCCATCTTTAAACCAGTATTCCTTTGGCTTTCCGAGCCTACAATTAATAATTCCATTATAATACTCCGGGTTTTTTATCACTTCGTTCTGAATTTGCAACTTAATCTCTTCATAACCCAATTCCCATTTGCTGCGGCAAAACCGAAGTATTTCAAACCGGAAATTTTCTTTTCCATATTTTATGATATCTTCATTTAATTCTCGGCAAGAACCGGTATAAGTTTTCCAATCACTTTCTGAATATGAAATTTTACTGTTCTTTCGGCTTTTCAATTTTGTTTTTTTGCGAAACTGTAGTTGTTTTTTTCCAATATATTTGCGGTTATTTTTAAGATTTGTTATCAAATAAATGAAACCAAAGCTTTCTGGTTCGAAATTTTCACAAATCCAGTGACCATTATCACTCATGGATTACATGCTCCGACGCTGTATGAGAATCTTCTTTTTTTTCTTTTTCTTGCCCTTTTTAACTGCACCAAAAGCAAAAGGAATACGGGCATCCCCGGGCGCATAGTTGTCACCACTGCTGATTTGAGATGGAGGGTTAAAAATACCACCTATGCTTGGCCCTCCTCCAAACACACCCCCAACGCCTGCAACGTTGTCTTCGTTTAGTATTTTGGTAAAAATGTTTGAAAAAAGACCCATATCAAGTATTTATATATTAATGGAACCAGAAAAACTGCTAGAAGAACTAAAACAGTTTCTTCAGTTTGATGAACTTAATTTAAAAGAAAAACAATTGATGCTACCCAGCATCAAACACAGATATGCAACCATTTACATTCAAACAAAACGGGAACTGGGTGATTTGCATACAGAACGCAAACGCATGTTGCGAACTGTGGTGGATGAAATAAACCGGGAATCCCCGGTAAAACTCAGTTTAATTTCTGCTGAAAAACTGGCTTCAGATCATGAAATCGTTTCAGAGATAGACAAAAAGATAAAAAACAACGAACTGATATTGGAAATATGTGAAAAAAGTGAAAAGATTCTAAGCTCGGCAAGCTTTGACATCAAGAATCTGGTTGAACTAATCAAACTCGAAACAAATTGAACCGTATCTATCTGGACAAATCCAAAAGGTTTGGGATGATAGAATCTCCGCATATTCGGATGATTCGAAATCATTTTTCGTGTGAAAACAAAACGGCAAAGCATATGCGCCGAAAAGGTTATTATGTTGCGGATCGGTTGTATGCCATAACGCCATCAGGAAGGTTTGATTTGGGTTTGTTCTTTTCCATCGTTAGATACATGACAGAAACGCTGGGGTTGGAGCAAGTAGCGATTGATTCTGAGGTTTTGCTTAAAGCCAATCCCATAAGATCAAAAATTGATGTGGAATATTTGCAATATGAACCACGGGATTATCAAAAAGAAATGTGTGAGAAAGCTTTTAAGTTTGGAAGAGGAATATTTGAAGTTGCCACCGGAGGAGGAAAAACTTATGTGATGGCTTTATTGTGTCACAATCTTTTAAAAAACAATCTGGCCAAAAAAATTCTTGTACTGGAACCGGATTTGGGTCTTGTGGAACAGGTTTATGAAGAATTTGAAAAGTGCGGACTAAGAAGTGATGTAAAGAAATATACAGGGGAAAACGATTTTGACGGAAATTGCCAAGTGGTGATTGCCAATATAGGTGTATTGAATGCTCGAGGGGAGGAAAAATTAACAGATTGTGATGTGATAATCATTGATGAAGCACACAAATACAAACGAGGAAACAAGATCAACAAGGTTTTGGACAAGATAGATGCCAATATACGGTTTGGATTTACAGGAACTTTACCGGATGAGAAAGAAGATGTGCTTTGCATAGAGGGGAAAATAGGACCGGTAATTTACAAAAAAACCAGTGTGGATCTTAAAGAGTATCTTTCCCAAGCAATCTGTAACGTGATTGAACTGGATTATGAAAATCAGCCCGAATGGTGTTCGCCAGATGACATGAAAAGGTATCGGCAAGAATATGAATTTATAATAAACAATGACTCTCGAAATAAAATTATCAGCAAACTTAGTTGTAATTTGCAAAATAATACGCTTGTTTTGATAGATCGAATTCAGCATGGATTGGATTTGCAAAAGGTTTTGGAAAAAATTTGTGAAAACAAAAAGGTGTTTTTTATACGGGGCGAGGTTGAAGTTGAATCTCGAAATGAAATTCGGCGCATCATGGAGCAGGCCGCCAACGTTGTTTGCATCGCCATAAGCAGTATTTTTGCAACAGGAATCGATATCAAGAATCTTCACAATATTATTTTAGCAAACGCAGGAAAAGCTAAAATACGTCTATTGCAAAGCATAGGGCGTGGGTTAAGATTACATCCCTCCAAGGAAAAACTTATGCTTATTGATCTAGCCGACCAACTTTACTACGGAAAAAGACACTTTGAAAAAAGGTGTGAAATATACCAAAAAGAACAAATCGAAACCAAGAAAACAAAATATAAAATCATATGAAGAAAAAAAGAGGACGCAAACCCAAGAATCAACAACAATTATCAGATTGTTCTGATGACAATGTTGATATTAAAAAAATAGCCGCAAAAGTTAAAAAAGAAAAAACTCATTATGTAAATTCAAAAGAATTCGAGGATGGCATTCGGGGTTTTTATGCATCCGGAACACTTACCGCTTATCTGGGCGAGAGTGTCAGCAAGATTGCAAATGGTCTTAGTTATGCCCCCAACTTCATAAATTATTGTGTGGACACACAAACAGAGGCATTAACTCAACGGGGATGGCTAAAATATTCTGAACTTACAAAAAAGGACATTATTTTGTCATACAATATCGATGAAAAAAGATTTGTATGGTCCAAAATACTGGATTTGTATGTTGGAAAATATAAAGGAAAAATGCATCGATTGACTTTGAAAGCACTTGATGCTTTGGTCACGCCAAATCATAAATTTGTTACAATTGAAAATGGGCTACAGCCTGTTGAATTGTTGAAAACCAATAACCATTTGGTTTTAATGGGCAAACATGTTAAACCAAACAAAGCAATTTATAGCAATGCTTTTGTCGAATTGATGGGATGGGCCATAACTGAAGGACATTTTGCACTGGGTAAAAAAACCCACAGCATAACTATCTTTCAAAAGATTGGACCAAAAGCGGATAGAATAAAAAACTGTATGGATAAATTGGGAATAAAATATAAAGTTTATAATTGGTCCAATCCCGAGATTTTGGGATTTTATTTTAATAAAAAATATGCAAATGAGATAATTCGTTTGGCACCAAAACGAATCATGAGCATGGAATTTATATTAAATTTGACCCAAAAACAAAGACTGTTGTTGATTCAAACCATGGTGGATGGTGATGGCAGCACAAGACATAAAGATGACAATCAAAATTTAAGAACTTATGTTCAAAAGTGTGAAAAGCACATGGACATGTTTTTGATTGTTTGCACATTGGCAGGAATCACCGCCTCCAAAATTCTAAGAAAACATCGTTCCAGATTTGGTTACAGTGAATATTTTGTTTCAAATATTTACGACAAACCAAAATTAACATGTCGAGTGGAAAACATAGATATGCACGGAGGAAGACCCGGAGCAGGTGTAACCTCTGTTGGTAAAACAAAAACAATAGGAAAGGCGGGCAAACCAAATCTACCAACCCATCCCTACAATGGAACTGTTTGGTGCCCCACCACCGAGTATGGAACTTTTGTTTGCAGAAGAAATGGGAAAATTTATGTTACGGGAAATAGTTATCGGGACGAAATGGTGGGAGATGCCATTGTCAAAATGATGACGGCCCTCAAGCATAAAAAATTCAATCTGGATTCTGGATACAGCCCCTTCAGTTATTTCACCACGATTGCGTTTCATGCTTTTATCAACAGGATCAAGAAAGAAAAAAAGCATCATGAAACCTTGGAACAATACAAGGAAAAAATGTACATGGACAAAATGATAGAAGGAACGGAAAACACGGGTGGTCACGTTTATATTGATAATGACAACAATGATGACAATTGAAAACACTGACCAAAAAATCACTTCTTTTTGCCGATCTTCATCTAGGCGTTCATCAGAATAGTCCTAAATGGCATCAGCTTGTTTTGGATTGGGCTGAATGGGCTAAGAAAATTGCCGTTCAAGAAGGATCGGAATCAATCATTTGTCTTGGGGATTATTTCCATGATCGGGACCAAATTGATGTTTCTACTCTGGATATTGCAAGAAAAGTCTTGGATGTATTTTCCGATTTCAAAGTTTATTTGATCACGGGTAATCATGACATTTATTTCAAAGAAAAGAATGATGTAACTTCTCTACATGTGTTTCAGGGATATCCGTATGTGAGTGTTGTGAACAATACAACATCATTCAAATATGGGGACAAACAAATCAACATGGTTCCTTGGACAGACTCATCAGATGAAAAGAATTATGAAGCGGATGTTGTACTAACTCATGCAGAATTCAAACATTTCAAGATGAACAACAGCAAATTTTGCGAAGAAGGTTCTGATTTAGAAAAATTTAGTGAAAAGGAACGGTTTATTCTGGCCGGTCATTTTCATATCAGTGATGTCCGTAAAATGAATAAACTAACAGCCGGATATTTGGGAAATCCATTCCAGCATACTTTTGCAGATATTAATAACAACAAATACGCATATATTCTTGATTTGGAAAACATGGATTTAAAAAAGTTTGAGAATGAGTTTTCACCTCGGCATGAAATAGTTCGATATTCCAAAAAAGAAACACCCAAAAGAAAAAATTCTATTGTGCGAGTTATCTTTGATGTGTCTGATACCACAGAAAAATATACGAGCTTTTCCAGTCAAATACAGGAAGAATTCACACCATTTACCCTTCTTACTCAGACTGATTTTGAATTAAAAAGTGAATCTGAATCAAACGAAACCAATATAGGGTTTGAACAGATGCTGGAAGAATTTATTAACGGGATGGAAGTGGAACATAAAAAAGAAACCTTGGATTATTGCAGCAATCTTTACAAAAGGTGTGCCTGATGCAATCTATAAATTTTAAAACAGTTTATATAAAAAATTTCCTTTCTGTGGGGGAAAAGCCCATCACAGTACAGTTTGAAAAGGGTCTTTGCTTGATTACTGGTCAAAATCTGGACAAACCGGAAAGATCTAATGGTGTGGGCAAAAGTACCATAGCAGATGCCATTCATTTTGCTTTGTTTGGAGAAACCATCCGAGAAATCAAAAAAGATCTGATACCTAATTATTACACAAATGGAAAAACAATTGTTAACATCACGTTTGACATATCTAACGACGGTTACGAAATAATTCGCACAATCAATCCTACCACCGTTAAACTGATAAAAAATTCGGTGGATGAAACCAAAGATACCATTGCAAACACAAATGAAACAATTCAAGCTCTGATTCACTGTACAAGCAAAATATTCAACAATTGTATTTCACTGGGTATCAACAGTAGCAATTGTTTCATGAACATGAAGAAGTCTGAAAAGAGGGAATATATCGAATCTATCTTGGATTTGGATATATTTTCAGAAATGACAGAATTGTGTAAAGGTGAACTTTCAGAGGAAAGAAAAATTCGAGAAGGACTAAATGCCAAAAAAGAAACCTATGAATCTATTCTGGATGATTATAAAAAACAAAAAGATGAATTTGAAAATAAAAAAAAGAAAAACGTTACTGAATTGGAAACAAAAATAAAGTCTCTTCAAACAAATATAAGTGTATTAAACAAAGAAATTGAGAATTTGCAAAAAACAGAACGGATTGATTATTCTGAAAAGATAGAACAAGCCAAAAATGCATTAAAAGTTATTGAACAAAAAGCAAATGAATCAGATAAAAATATCACGGCCAAACAATCTGAAATCAAAAGCATTCAAAAAAATCTCAATGAAATCAAAGAAAATATTGATGTTTGTCCTTCATGCTTGAGGGAAATTGATGAAAGTTGCAAGGATCATGTGGAAAACCGAAAAAAAGAGATGCAACAACAAATAGAAAAAAATGAATCTCTTATTCTCGAAGAAACCGAAAAGCGTAAAAAAATACTGTCAAAAAGAACCGAGGCAGAGAAAATAATAGACACTCTTCAAAAGAGGGAAAAGCAATTTGAAAAAGACAATTCCAAACAAGAACAAAACAAAAAGCTGATCGAGCAAATAGAATCCTCCATCAAGGATGTTGAGAACCAGATTGAAAAAGAAAAGAATCGAACAGAGAATTTTGACAAAACCATAGAGGATAACAAAACCAAACTGGGTGATTTGCAAAAAAAGATAACCGAGGCAGATCAAAGAATTTATATTTTAAATAATAGTAAATTCATTTTAAGCGATGAAGGTCTTAAAAGCGTATTTATTTCTAAAATAATAACCCTTCTGAATAATAAAATAAACCATTATCTAAACAAATTGGATGCCAATTCCCGAATAACATTTGATCATTACTTTGAGGACAGTCTTACAGATGCCGTGGGCAAGGTTGCAAGTTATGCAAACCTGTCAGGAGCAGAAAAGAAGGCGGTGGACTTGGCTTGCATGTTCTCTTTTATGGAAATGCGAGAACTTCAAAACTTTCCCATGTTTAATTTTGTGCTTTTTGATGAGATATTTGACAGTAGTTTTGACAAGAAAAGCGTACAACTTATCACGGATATATGTGAAGAAATTGCCCAAAACAAGTGTGTTTTCATTATTAGTCACCGGAAAGACGCAATTTATTCAAATAACTACAAAACCATAAGCTTGCAAAAGAAAAATGGCATAACAAACCTGCTTGAAAATTAAAAATATATATTAATTAAATTTATGTTTACACCGGGCAATCCTTACGTATCCAATCCTTTGCTTCAAGCAGCAAGCCAATACACAAACAAAGCAGTTCCCCGTCAGCTTACTCCTACTCCTGCACAACCTGACAATATTCCGGACCGGGGAATCAACTATCTGGCAGATTATAGTGGCTGTGGTCATTGGCGTTTGATTTGGCCCGAAATGATCCTTAATGCTCACAACAAAATGACCATGCACAGCACGACTGTGATGTGTCTGGATCCTCGTTATTATATTCATACCAAGGCAGTTCGTGTACAACGACAAGCAACCGAACATCAGCTTAAGTTTGTTCAGTTTTTGAAGCAGATTGGAAAGGAACAAGGTTTTCGTCTCATGTATGAAATAGATGATCTTGTGTTTCATGAGGATATCCCAGACTATAACAAGTTCAAAACAGCTTTTATTGATCCGAATATTCGCAAACAAGCCCAAGCCATCATGAATGAGTGCGATGAAATTACTGTTACATGCAAATTCATGAGGGATTACTATGCGGAAAAGACAGGACATAAGAAGATTACCATCATTCCCAACTATCCTCCCAAGTTTTGGATGGGTAATTATTATAATTTAAAGCGTATCAGTGAAAACTATGATGCATTCCAAAAGAAACCCCGTATTCTTTATGCAGGGAGTGGTGCGCATTTTGATGTGGAGAACCGGGTAGGTCAGAATGACGATTTTGCGCACGTTCTGCAGGCAATTGCCGACACAAAAGACAAATATCAGTGGGTTTTCTTCGGAGCGTTTCCCATGATGTTTCGTCCATTAGTTGAACGGGGTATTTTTGAATATCATCCGTGGGCGGAATTATACAATTACCCCGGCAAGATAAACGACATGAAGATCAACATGATGATTGCCCCTTTGCAAAACAATAATTTCAATAAAAGCAAAAGTGATTTGAAATATATAGAAGCTTGTTGCTATGGACTGCCAATTGCCTGTCAAAATCTTTGCACTTATGAAGATGCACCTTTTAAATTTGATACTGGCGATGAAATGATTAAAACAATTGAGCAAGTTTTAAGCAAAAAATCAAAATACATGACACATTGTGAACGGGCCCGGTCTTATGCTGAAAGCAGATGGCTGGAAAATGAGGATAATATCAACAAATATGTGGAATTGTACAAATATCCCTATGGCGATGAAAGAAGGGTGTTGCTAAACAAGTACAATGGTTTAACCTAGACGGCGTGTACAGACATGCCACATATGACCCGTTAAATCACGCCATACGTTTAGCCACATGGTCTGAAACGGGGGAAAGAGTTACCGTAAGTCGGACATATTATCCGTATCTATACGTTGAAACTAATGGTCAGAATGATGAAATATCTTTATATAATACAAAATTAAAGAAAAAGGTTTTCAATTCGTCCAAAGAACGACGATTGTTTGCAGAAAAGGATGAGAACAAACGAATATTTCATAACTTTACTTGTTCTCAACAGTTCCTGATTGATGAATTTTCAACAGAAATAGACAACCCAGACTTTGTTAAGCATCCTTTAAAGATATTTTATCTGGATATTGAAACATACAGTCCGGATGAGTTTCCCGAACCTCATTTGGCCAAAGCTCCGGTCAATATGATCACCATTTATGACAACTTGAGCGAGACTTTTCATAGTTTTGGTCTGCACCCTTATGAATCCCATGACAATGTGGTATATCATCATTGCAAAGATGAGATAATTTTGCTTCGAACCTTTTTGGAATTCTTTGAAAAAGACTATCCGGATATTGTTGCCACATGGAACGGGGAAATTTTTGACATTCCTTATCTGGTTCACCGGATTAACAGGGTATTGGGTGAGGACGAATCCAAAAGATTAAGTCCTTATAAGAATATTATTGCCAAAGAGATATTCACTAAATTCGGAAGAAAGGCGGAAAAGTTTTATATCGAAGGAATCGCCAATCTGGATTACATGAATGTGTACAAAAAGTTCTGTCCGATCCAGAGAGAAAGCTATTCACTCGGATCTATCGGTGCTTTGGAACTGGGAGAAACGAAAGTTGAATACGAGGAGAGCAATTTATCCTCTCTAGCAGACAAAAACTGGAAGCAGTTTGTGCAATATAACATTCAGGACGTTAATCTGCTTGTTAAGCTGGAGGAAAAACTCAGCTATCTGAACATCTTGCGGTCCCTTTCACATGTGGGTTTGACCAATTTGGAGACTGCCATGAGCACAATTAGCATCGTGGCAGGTGCCGTGGCTATACAAGCCAAGAAAAACAACAAGATCATACCCACGTTTCCACACAAAGAAGATGACGGGGTGACAATTGAAGGAGCTTTTGTCAGTGAACCACAACGGGGATTTCATGATGCCGTCATAAGTTTTGATGCAAACTCACTATACCCAAATCTAATTCGAACCTGTAACATGTCTCCGGAAACAAAAATAGGAACCATAGATGGTCGAAACGATGATGGCACCTATACCTTGACCCATGCCAGTGGAAAAAAGTATATATTGACTGAAGAAAAGCTGAATACCTTTCTTGAAAAAGAGAATTTGGCCCGGACCAAGATAGGAACCTTGTTTTATCAAAAAGAAGAAGGATTGGTTCCTCAAATTATTGCAGAAAACTATAAGAAACGTGTAGACATCAAAAGGGAACTTAAGAAAATCAAACGCGAACTTCTTACCCTATCCAAGGATTCGTCCGATTATAGAGAAAAAAAGAACCGGGAATCTGTACTGAATAACAAACAGTATGCCCTTAAAATTCTCATGAACAGTATCTACGGGGCGTTTGCCAACAATTTCTTCTTTCTTAGTGACCGGGATATTGCCAGAAGCATTACTCTCACTGGTCAAACTGTTATTAAACATGCAAATGAGATTATTGAGAACTTCTTTGTAGAATCCGGAATTGACCGGGAAACCTTAAAAGCACATTCCCCCACAATTTATAACGATACAGATTCTGTTTATATATCGATTCAACGATTAATTGAAAAAAATAATATAAAATTATTAAAAAAAGACAATACACTTTCTCATGAAGCGGAAAAATTGATCGAAAAGCTGGAAAAATATATAAATGAAAAGATATGTGATTGGGCCAAGAAGGAACTGAACAGCAGCAATCCCACATTGGAATTTAAACGGGAAAGCATTTGTGATGTGGGTATTTTTATTCAAAAGAAAAGGAATGTGCTTCATGTCATAGATGAAGAAGGCGTTCCCTGCGACAAAACCAAGTATACCGGAATTGAGGTTGTTCGCAGTACCATGACAAAAGAAGTTAAGGTTTTTAATAAAAAGATCATTGAAACCATGCTGAACACCCGTGATCCTTCTCAAACAAATATTATCATGGATAAAATTTACGAAGAATTCCAAACTAAACCAGAAAAAGAACTTTCATTTGTGGTAGGAATTAAGAATTACGAGAAATATGCGGATTCATGCAACGAACTGACAACCGTAAAAGGAATGCCTGTTCATGTAAAAGCTGCTTATTATTACAATTATTTTATCAAAAGATTAAAGCTGGACAAAAAATATGAAAAAATAACCAGCGGAGACAAGATTCAATATTATTATGTACAGCAACCAAACAAGTATGCTTTAACAGTGATGGCATTCAAGAACAGAATGCCCGAGGAATTTAAAGAAGAATTCCCAATGGACAAGGAAAAACAGTTTGAAAAGCTCGTGTCTGAAACCATGCGCAAATTGTTTGAGCCAGTGGGATGGCAGATTCGTGAGCCGAGCCAAATGAATTACGCTAATCTGGAATTACTTTTTTCCGACGACTGATTTTTTACCAGCAAGATCACTGGGTTTTCTTACATTCCGGCCAAACTTTTTCTTAATGGCTCCGATCCAAGCTTGATTTAGTTTTTTAAGACGAGTTACTTCTGCTTTTAACTTATAAGGATCTTCTTCTGGTTCGGCAGGAGTTTCTGCAGTAGTGGCAATAGGAGCAGGTGTAGGGGCAACTGTTTCTGAACCTTTTCTAGCATATACGTCACTACTATGAAGTTTTTCTTTTTCTTCCGGAGAAAGTTTCGCATAATCTTTAGGATCCATTGTTTTAGATGCCGAAGCGGATGAATCCACAACCTTTCCAGTATCAGCGGATGGTTCATCAGATTTTGTTTCAGGTTCTTTTACTGTTTCAGGTTCTTTTACTGTTTCAGGTGTTTTACCGGGTGTACTGATTGAAGTTTGACCGTAAAGAAGTGTTTCAATCGCACCTTTTTGAAGATTGTCAAAATCCATGCTTCCGTGATTCTTGCTAAAATATTCCAAAGCTTCGTCCTTGTTGGCTTCCATGTTTTCATCGGCCCAACGACGGCTATTCAAAAACTTGTCAAACGTATCTATGGCTTTTGCTTTGTTTGTTTTGATGTCCCCTTTCTTTGCAAAACGAGGATACCAGAATCTTGTCCACATATCTTTATATGTGTTGTAACGCATTTTATCTTCGCGTCTTACTTTTAAACCACCCAAGAAATCCATGATACCTTCGTTAAGTTGTTTATCTTCAAGGCGTTTTGCAAGAACATATGCTTCGAATATTTTATGGGACTCTTGATGCATAATATTATTTATTATTGTTGCTTTTTTAAATCATATGGTTAAATGCTCTTATGAATTCAATTCAACCATTCGTAGATCATGTCGGACGTACAATCATTGGTGAAGTTCTTGGCGAGGAGAACGGAAACCTAAAGGTGAAGAATCCCGCCATTCTTCTGGTTCAACCGAATCAGGCTACTGGACAACTAAGCATCCAGACAGTTCCTTTGTTCTTCAAGGAATTTATCAGCCCTTCGGTTCGTGAAACAGTCGGAACTTGGCTTTTCCCCAAGGATAAGCTGGTTCTGACCACGGACATTAAGCTTGAGGAAAGGATCATTGAGCAGTATAGCCGTATTTTCACAACTGCTCCGGCACCTGCCTCTAACCCCGAAGTTGTTCGTTTGTTCGAAGACTAATGAGCGATCTGGATAAAATTCTAAACTGTCTGGATGATATTAATCCAGAAGCTGCTTATTTGTCAGACAACACTCTTAGCAATGTTGATACATGGTATGACACTGGTTGTTATGCCCTGAATTCCATCATCAGCGGGAAACTGCGAGATGGCGGTGTACCCAAAGGCAGAATCATTGTTTTTACCGGAGAATCACAAACCGGAAAAACACTTCTTATCAACAAAATCCTTGGTATTGCACAAAAGCAAGGATTGTATCCTGTCATTTTTGACAGCGAGATGAGTGTTGATGCCGATAGCGGCAAAAGTGTGGGATTGGATCCAGAAAAGACAAAGTATTGTCCGATCTATACGGTTGACGAATGTAAAAATCAAATCAGCAAGTTCCTTGATAACGTGATTGAAAAGAAAGCCCAAGGCAAATTCATTATTAGTATTGATAGTCTGGGTAATCTTGCCGGTACCAAGGAAGTTGCTGACGTTGAAAAAGACAAGAGTGCGGCAGACATGGGTCTTCGTGCCAAAAGCTTGAAGAGCATGCTGCGTATTCTGACTTACAAGGCTGCAAAAGCAGGAGTTACCATTCTTTGCAGTAACCACACCTATGCTGATCCTGCCAGCATGTATCCCAGCTTGGTTAAAAACCAAAGTGGAGGTAGTGGTCCGTTGTACATGAGCAGTGTGATTGTGCAGTTGGCCCGCCGAAACGAAAAACAAGACGAAAAGAACGAGGACGATAAGATTATTCCGGAAGCCAAACAGTATTCCGGGGTGACTCTTCGGGCCATGACCACTAAAAATCGTTTTGTTCCTCCGTTTCTGGAGGTTCCAATTTATTTAAATTATAAAAACGGTCTGGACAAATATAGTGGTCTTCTTGAAATGGCGGTAAACCATGGAGTTATTATTCAAAATGGACCTACTTATACAAAGCCAGACGGCACAAAACTTGGTTATGGAAAAAATTTTAAAAATGATGTTTCTTTTTGGGAAGAGTATGTTATACCTACTCTTCAGGAGAAATTAAATGTCGCTTACAAATACGCAGCCACAGCAACAGAAGAATGAAAAGGTCATTTTCATTAGTGCCACTCGTGGAAGCAAAGACGGCACATCGTTTCTAAAAAGCATCACCAAAGTTCCCGGGGCAGAATACGAAATCATAGAAAACAACACAGAAAAGCTGTGTGTTGTTTACAATCGGGCCATTCACAAATACATGGATAGCCATGATATTATATGTTTCATTCATGATGATGTTTATATAGATGATCTTCGGATCGTTCATAAACTTCTCAAAGCCAGTAATGAGGCAGGATATGATGTTATTGGTTTGGCCGGAGGAATAAATCCGGTTATCCGTGCCCCGGCATTATGGCATCTGATGTGTGATCGAATCAATTTAAGAGGAGCCGTTGCACATCCTCATGACAATAACAGTATTTTCATGACAAGTTTTGGGGTGACACCCTGTGAAGTTGACCTTATCGACAATCTTTTCATGGCGTTTCGCACCAAGCTTTTCAAGATAAACAGCAATTTCCGGTTTGATGAAAACAATCCTTGTCACACCCACTTCACTGATATTGATACCTGTCTTGAAGCAAAAAAATATAATTATAAAATAGGTGTGTGGCCCATATGGGTTTTGCATGCAAGTCCGGGTCTTCGCAGTTATGAGGATTCGATTTGGCAAAAAGGTCAACAGTGGTTTCTTCAAAAATGGTCAAAGTAAACAAAATCGACGCGGATACATTCGAGCCACTTATCATTTATAAGTGTCTGGCGGATGCTTCATATTTGGGAAATGTTTCCCAATATTTGAAACCGGAATATTTTAAAAATGAAAACATTCGGAATATTGTGCAAATTATCACGGATTTTCACGAAAAGCACAATTCACCTCCGACCATAACAGAGATAAAAAATTATTTGGTAAACGACAAACTTAAGGTTTCTTTCAAAAATGTCGTGGAAGAAATTTCAAAACTGGACAAAAACCTGAATGAAAAGGAGCTTTTTCAAAACACCGAAATCTTTTTAAGAGAAAAAGCAATTTTCAATGTGATGATGCAAGCGCTTGAAATGAGCGAAAAGAATAATATTGATGCGTCCGAATTGTTGGAAAAAACACAGGAAGCATGCAGTATTAGTCTCACCAACGATCTGGGGTTGGAATATTTCAATCACATTGAAAAGGTCGCCACCGAACTAAACAAGGTGGAAAACTATATTTCCAGCGGATACAAATGGATAGACGAAAAGCTTGGCGGTGGGTTTCTTCAGGAAGGAAAGGCGCTGTATGTTTTCAGTGGCCAAACCAACGTGGGTAAAAGTATTGTTCTTGGCAATTTGGCCAGCAACATATGTTCTCAAGGAAAAACTGTTCTGTTGGTCAGTTTGGAAATGAGTGAAATCATGTATGCCAAACGTCTTTGTGGTAATTTTTCGAATATTCCAATTTTCTCCCTTAAACACAAACTGGATGATTTGAGAGATGCCATATCCAAATATGTGCGGGAAAATCCCAAGGCTAAACTGATCATCAAGGAATTTCCCCCTAGCACGATCACCATCGGCAATCTTATTGGATATGTGAAAAAGCTGGTACAGACCGGAATCAAACCGGACGTGATTGTTGTTGATTATGTGAATCTTTTCACAACATCATTTGGCAACAATTCCTATGAAAGAATCAAACATATAACAGAACAGCTGCGTTCTGTCAGTTACGTGTTCAATGTTCCGGTCATTACCGCCACTCAATTGAACCGAAATGCCTTTAATCAAAGCAATCCCGGATTGGAAACCACCAGTGAAAGTATGGGATTGGCCATGACAGCAGATTGCATGTTTAGCATTTGGCGGGAAAAAGAAGATGAAGAACTGGGAAGAATCAATATTGGAATTCAAAAGAATCGTCAAGGTCCGGTTTTTGGAACCGCTTCTTTTGCGATTGATTATTCCACCATGCAAATTCGCGAAGAAGTAAAAACAGAATCTGCAGATGCCATCTCCAGCACAGAAAACAGTCTTAACGATTTAATGGAATGAAAAAGACCCGCATACTTTGTGATTTTGATTTGGATGGAGCTGGATGCTGTTTGGTGGCCAAATGGTCGTCTCCAAATCAGGAATATGATATTGTTCCCACAAATGAAGATAATCTTGCCGAAGACATAAAAAACAGCGACCCTAGAATTCCTCTTGTTGTTTGTGATATGACGTTTGATCAAAAACATGTTGATCTGGCAGATCGCCCAAATGTTTTATTCATACATCACCACAAATTGCCCCATCCCGTTACGTCCAAAAACTGTAAAATTATAGCCAAACAGGAAACATCTTGCACCAAACTTTTTGCTGATAGTCTGAAATCCCTATTGAATGATAATCAAAAAAAGATGATTGAATATATCAACGATTACGACAGTTATAATCTTGTTCATAAAAAATCATTATTTTTAAATATGGTGTTTTGGTCTTACACCGGAAACAAATTGGAAAAGTTTATATCTGCTTTTGAAGGGGGCGACCGGGAATTTACATCTGAAGAAAAGAACATGGTACGTCTTTATCTGGATAAAATGCTAAATGTTGTAAAAAATTCAGAACCTCATCTGCTTAAAACAAAAAATTTTAATATAATAATTTTTTATGCTGATTTTGCAATAAATGAAATATGTGCAGAATTTTGCAAAAAATATGATACCCATGCAGCCGTAAGCATAAACAAAAACAACCTTTCTGCCTGTGTTCGAATCAATAGAAAGAAAGATTCGGACTTTGATTGCGGTGTTTTTGCCAAAATATTTTTGGATGGGCATGGATACAAAAACTTTGCATCCGGCAAGATTACTGAAAAGTTTGTTGAATTATCCAGCAAGTTCAATAAGATCTGATATGGAAAAGACCATCATAGACAAGGAAACAGAATATTACTTTCTTTGTTTCTGTAGTCTCATGTGTATTTTGGCAGAAAAGAAGCTGAATCTTCCCAACGTTTTTATTGCTTTTCTAAAAAACAAAAACTACCGAAACCTGTTCAAACAATTGTTGCATGTGGAAACCGACCATGAATGTGTGAAAATCTTTATTAATTTCGACCCGAATCTGCACAAATCAAAATACATAACCAAATTTTTAAACAAGAATAAAAAGCTGAAGCTATCGTGAATCACGATTTGCTGGACATTTACAACTCGTTCATTCGAGCATATCGCACTGCTAATTCTGCTCCTTACCGGGCACGAAAAACCTACGACACGTTACCACAAGAAGTTAAAAACAAGGTTGAACGCATAAAATTGTTTTTTGATTCTTATGACATTGATATCAATGATTTTTTTGAAGCTCCTTATTTTCTGTATCCCGACACAAAATATTTCCCGTTCGATTACTATCTTTCAAGAAAAGCGGTAAAAAGCTACAGCGATTTTGAAAAACAATTACTCATGTTGGGTCCAGACAATTCCCGCAATCTTATCAAAATAAAAAATTCAGCCAGTTTCATAAAGAAATTTCTAAAAGAAAACAGCATAAATTTATACCAATATTTGGAATATAAGAAAGATAAAGTCCCTTCTTTCATAACTCATTTAAAAAATAAAAAAGTTTCTGTTTATTTTCTTTTGGGTTTGGATGGGTTTCATAAGGCATTTTTCAGCTTTGATTCCAACCTTTTAAGATTCATTGTGCCAGACATTTATGAAAATTATGAATTATATAATGTAAAGTTTGCCAACAGCAAACATGGCCGGATACTGGTAAAAAGTATTTTAAATAAAAAGATTCTTGGTTGACATCTAAACTTGTATGTTAAGATAAATTCATGAGTAAATTCACATCATCTATGTTTGAAACGCTTAAGGAATCCCTTACCAAGAAAACGGAGGGAACCTCAAATAGTGGTCTTTATAAGCACATTTTGAAGCTGGAAAAGGGGAACACTTATGTTGTTCGCCTTCTTCCTAACCTAAAGGATGCCAAAAAGACATTTTTCCATCATGTTCAACATGGTTGGACCAGTTTTGCCACCGGTCAGTTTGTGAGCGCATTGTCACCCACAACTTGGGGCGAAGTGGATCCTATTGGCCAAACCCGATACAAGATGCTTTACAAGAGCAATAATGATGCAGACAAAGTAAAGGCAGCTGAAATCAAGCGAAGCGAAAAGTGGCTGGCCAATATTCTTGTGGTTGAAGACCCAATCAACAAGGGTAACAATGGCAAAGTAATGATTCTACGTTTTGGAAAACAGCTTCACAAAATTATCATGGATGCAATCAGCGGAGAAGAGAGTGAAGATCTTGGTGACCGCATTTTTGATCTTTCTGAAAGGGGCTGCAACCTGAAGATCAAGGTGGAGGCACAGGGCGAATATCCCAACTATAGCAGCAGCCGATTCACATCTCCAAAAGCAATCGAGGGTCTTGATAACAAGGAACAGGAGAAAATCTATGAATCGGTTTTTGATCTGGAAGCTGTTTATCAGAAAAAGTCACAGGATGAACTGCAGAAGCTTCTTGACGAACATTTCTTCTGCAACATCAGCACTTCACCGGCTCCGGTGAAAAAGAAGGATGCTGCTGTCAATAATAGCGATCTTGTTGAAGAAAAGGTTCAGGTCAAGACCACCATTTCCTCCAAGAAGGAAAGCAACGAAGAGGATTTGATTAAGAATCTTCTGGACGGTCTGGAATCATCTGAATGAGCCAACAGATCGATCCACGCATAGCCAACGTGGTCTATAATTTCTTGGGTAATACTCTTGCCCAACTGAATGAAATAGACAAAAACAATTTGGGAAGCAGCAGTCTTAAGGCTGTAAAAACTGATCCTAAAAATGTTTTCAGCATGAGTCATGATGCCAGCATGAACTTAATGCCTGCAAACATGCAGGTTCTGCCCGAACCTCCACAGGTTCAACAGCCTGAAATGCATTCCATTCCACAAGCAACGGTTGTGAATGCTGGACTGAACATTCCCCACACCATTCCAGTTGCAACTCTTCCGGTTACACCCCCACAACCAAGAGTGGAATTGCAAATAAAAAATAGCGGGGATGTGAAAAAAGAAATTGATAATATTATTTCAGCGTTAAGTAACATCAAGAACCTTTTGGATGAACCGATTCACGATTGAAAATAAGAACAAATTTTGCAGATACTTCTTGGAGCCGCTTCTAAAGCTGAATCCAAAATGTATTCTCAAAATTCAACCGGATCAGGTACAAGCCAAAAGCAGCTATCCGGATGGTAGTTTGTTTTTGGAAGCCACTGGAAACATTGATACTGACATCACAGATGAAAAAGAATTGGCATTTGTGGATTTGTCCCGTTTCATAAAGACTCTTGATTTTGTACAAAAAGATGTTATCAGCTTTAAATTGGAGCACAATTACCTTTCATACAAAGACACCACTAACCAGTTCATGATGCAGTTGTATGATACCAAGGTTGTAAGCAAACCCCGATTGAGCTTTGAAAAAATAAATGCTTTACCTTTTGATCTGGAAATTGATCTGAACACGGATGTGTTTTTTGAAATAATAAAGGCAAGTGCCATTTATCCAGATCTTAATAAATTATATTTTAATTTTGCAAATAATAATTTGACAATTCAGCTTTCAGACAAACAAAAAAACCAATCGGATGGTTTTACCCGCACCATTGAAAACATGCCATCTCCTAGCGGAGATTTGGATTTCATTCTTCCGTTGGATCCGATAAGGGTTATTTTGTCAAATAAGATAGAAAAAATAAAATTTCGCTTCCATAAAGCCAGCAGCCTAGTAAATCTAATATATGAAACCGACGGAATCAAAATGTCTTATGTTGTACCCTGTCTAATCAAATGAATAATCAAATCAAAAAACGCATCAGCAAAAACAAAGTACGCACACCCAGTTATTTCATCAAGCGCCTTCGCGATAATGGTTTCATCGTATGGAAGGTATTTCAACAGTATGCAAAAATGGACACACGTTTGTGGACCATCATTGTTGATCCTTGCAATAGCAGCACATTCATCACCTGTTATCAGAACAAGGATTTCAACGGAGACATCATGTTTGAAATCAATGACGGAGGAATTCGGTTTGTGAAAAACTTCAGCCTTCGAACTGATAGTATTGAAAGTGTGATATTGCTTCTTCTTGAAAAAGGAATTGGTAATAATGCAAAGAATAGTAGATTTTTCAAAAAACCGGTAAATACTATCAGTGAAAAGTCCGCGCAAGAAGAGCAACAAACAGTCAACAGCATCTAATTCTCTTTCCGCTAAAAAGCCCGAAATCCCGGTTCGCCCGGAAAACATGGAAAGTTTAATCAAGAGCACATTGCACAATTATCTGCAACAAAAGCTGGAACTGAAAAATGAACGGGCCACTGACATTTCACATCTGGACAGTATCATCAGTGAATATCTGGATTGCTTTATTATCATTGGTTATGACATGCTCAATAGTCAAATCAATTTCATTCATGCCAAAGATCAAAAAGATGCTGATGCTTTGAGTGCCGCCATCAATCGATTTTTTTATCAATCGCAAAACAACATTAAACCAAAAAGCAACGATGATTAATAATGCGCTGATACTCGGAGGAGGGTTTGTGGGAAAAAGCATGACGGCCAAACTTAAAAGTTTGGGACATGTGAAAACTGTGGACATGGTCCGGCGAGAATTTCTTGATTATACTCAACCGGAAAAACTGCGAGAATATCTGGAAAAAGGAAAACCAGATTATTTGATCAATGCGGCAGGTTACACTGGCGTTCCAAACGTGGAAGCTTGCGAAAGCAATTGGCAAGATTGTTATTTTTGGAACGTTTTGGTTCCGGTCCGTATTGCTAAAGTTTGTAAAGAACTGGAAGTACCTTTTATCAACGTGGGTAGTGGTTGCATTTATGACCATCAGGACAAAATTTACAGCGAATATGACATGCCTAATTTCGGAATATTCAGCAATCGCAGCAGCTTTTACAGCAAGTGCAAACATCTTTGTGAGGAAAAGCTAGAGGATTATCCCTGTTATACATTTCGTATTCGCATTCCTTACGATGAAAGTTACACAACCAAAAATTATCTTTATAAACTTTTAAAATATGACAATCTGATCAGTCTTAAAAACAGCATCACCAGCCTGAATCTTCTGAATGAATTCACGGATTTTTTCATCAATCTGGATAAAAAGCCTGATTATGGCGTTTACAATGTGGTCAACAATGGTGTGATTCGCGGACAGGATGTGATTCAGCTTCTAAAGGAACATGGTCTGGAAAACAAAAACTGGAAAATATTGGAATATGATGAAATGAATTTTCGGGTAAACCGAAGTAACTGTATGCTTTCTCCCATGAAAATTGAAAGTCTGGGATACAAACCAAAATATGTGATGGATGATCTTAATGAAAACATCCGGGGGTTTGCCAATGCTGTCAAAAATATTCAAGCTGATCAAGCTTAAAACATACAGGCGGGGCGACTTTTTTGCCATAACCAAAGGCAAATATGGAGGGGAATTTTGGGTACTTATAAACAAAAATGAAAAGGATTATGATTTCCTTTCTTTACCGAATATGATTAAACGAAACGCTCCTTTTGAAAAGATTGATATGGGAATTAATTGTAAAATAATGGATTTTATACAAAATCTTCCCTCAAAGGTGTTTAAAGTTTGTGAAATGCAGTATAAAAAAGCAAAATAATTATAAATAATAATATGATCAAAAACGTACCATTTGTGCAACCCAAACCCCAAGTAAGTCCCATTTCTGGTCAAATGACCAAACCTGTTATTGTGGAACGTCAGGTGGGCAAGAATATCATGAAAGAAGCACAATGGATCGATCCTGCTTCTGGAACACTCTTTCTGCGCGGTATTGTCAGTGTGGAAGAGAAAAAATAACTTTTTGCCGTGAGTCGTGCAAGCATACTGGGAATACTTGGTTTGTCCGGGTTTAACGCACCGGGAACTGTATTTGTAAGCCGAGGAAGCACAGCCCAGCCAACATTCAGTGCAGGTCCGGTTACAGCAGGTGTTTCCAATTTAAATTTCGACAGAAGCGGTCCTTTAACAAGAATAGCTTCAAATGCCAGTACCGGAGTGGTCACACTTTCAGCTGTACCAAGTCTCACCGATCTTCAGGCAGCTGATTGGACTAATGGAAGTAACATATCAAACTGGGGTACATTGCAATCCTATCTAAGTGCGGTGGCTTATAGCAATCGCAACATCTCAGCCAGTGCAGTCAATTTCCGGGTATTTGGAACCACAAGAGGTTATAGCAATTCATTGCTTGTGCACCCAAACGGAAAGATATATATGTTTCCGTGGGACACCACACAAACCACACAGGGGTATGTGATTGATCCGAATAGTGAAAGAATTATAACTACTTTTTTCCATGGAGCAGGTTCTTCTACAGGATCTATAAAAACTATGCTTGCACCCAACGGAAAAATGTATATGCAGGGTGCAACAACCCGATTAATTGTTTTGGATCCAACCACGAATACTGTAAATCAAACAATTAATACCTCTCCTTGGACATTTGGATTTACAATGTTAGCTCGAAATGGTAAATTTTATGAACCTAAAAAAAATTCAACAATTACAGGAGTAATATTTTTTGATCCTGTAACAGAAACAACAGGAAGTTTTTCAAGTGTTGTTGATACAAATTTTAACGGATTGCAACTAGGACCAAATGGAAAAATTTATACCATTCCTTATTATGGAACTATTTTTACAGTCATTGATCCAGATGCTGGAACTTCTTCAACTTATGGTTTCGTGGGGGGATATACGTTCGGCACATTTGGATCTGTTATGGATTTTGAAGGAGGAGTACTTTCCATAGATGGCAGAATATTTTGTATTCCTCATAATACGGGTAGTGCAGTTCCTGCTTCCAGAATAGGGATTATAAATCCGCAAGATAATAGTACCACCACAATTCCAGCATGGACAAGTGCCGCAGGTAGTTCTGTAAACGCTCAAACTGCATTTCTCGCTCCAAACGGAAAAATATATACTGTTCCTAATCAGGACTCTTTTGTTGTTGTGATCGATCCAGAAACCAACACAACCACCAAACTCATACCCAGCATAGGATTTCCCACCCTTCAAGCCCAAGGAGGTGTGATACATCCAAACGGCAAGGCATTTTTTGTTCCCTACGATACCACAGGTATAGGTGTTATGGATATGCGGTTAAACAATAATTGGAACATAAATGTTTGCACCAATCCAATGTTTAATAAACAAAGTTAATAAATATAATATATGACAATTTACATTGATTGTGGAACATATTATGAAACAGGTGATGTGGTGATTTGCCGCATGCGCAAAGATCAACCTTTTAATCCTTTTGGTGGGGGCCAAATTACTTGGGAACAATATGTGAATCAACAGGTTGCAGCTGGAACTGCCCAAGTTGTGCAACTTACCCAAGATCCGACCCGTCTGGCTGCTTATTGGGCAGATGTTAAAACCAAGCGTAATGGTCTATTATCTGAAAGTGATTGGACACAATTCCGGGATGTGGATCTGGCTAATAATGCACAATGGGTGACCTATCGTCAGAATCTTCGGGACATTCCCCAGACTTATGCAAGCGATCCTCGGTTGATTGTTTGGCCTGTCAAACCTTCCTGAATCCTTTAATAATTTAGGCGTTTTTCGTTAAATAATATTATATTATTTTAACGATATGAGTAAGGCATTAAATCTAAGTCTTTTAGCATCAAGAAATAATTTAGGAAATTTAGGTGATGCTTTTATCAGTGAAGGCAACAATGTTGCACCTTCCTTGGGTCCCCTCAGTGCCGGTGTATTAACTTTAAATGGAATAAAACAACTTCCCAGTCAGGTTGGAACCAACAAATCAACAGGGGTTGTAACAATATCGGCGGAACCTCATTTGGGTGAACTGAATGTGCCGGGATGGGATAAAGGACAACACATAACTCAGTGGAGCACACTGCAAACATATTTGAGCGGAATTGCTTTAACAAACAGAACTATTCCGGCCAGCGCAGTTTATGCGGAATTTGTTTCAGTAGGATCCACACCTAATAATGTAGGGGGGTGTCTTGCTCCAAATGGTAAAATATATTTTGCTGCATCAAGTCCAACATATGTTTTCGATCCTGTATCAAACACAGTTTCAAACATAGGAAACATAACAACTGGGGGGAACAATTATATTTCAGTGCTGGCCACTAACGGATTCATATACACTGCTCCAACAAATAGTCCATTTATTCAAAAAATAAATCCAGCCAATAACACAAGCACAAGTTTCAGCAGCACTTATCCTGCAGGATCAAACGCAAGAACTTTTGGAGCTACATTGGGCCCCAACGGTAAGATTTATTGTGCCCCATGTACTAGCGTTACACAAGTTTTGGTCATTGATCCAACAAATAACGATTCGGTAACTACACTTTCAACCAACACTTTGATCGCAGGATCCACGAGATATGTCGGAGCCATAACCGCACCCAATGGAAAAATTTATTTTATTCCCTATAGTGCTTCTTCAGTAATGGTAGTGGATCCTTCAAACAATGATGCAATTGCCACATTTGCATTTGGTAAAAATGTTTCTCAATCATTTTATGGATCTGCTTTGGGTCCGGATGGAAAGATTTATTGTCCTCCAAACGGAGAAACATATTGTTTGGTCATAGATCCTAACACAAACACCTGCTCAAGCATTGTTGCAACTGCGGGGAGCGGTAATTTTACTAATGCAAATACTCCATTCTTGGCACCTAACGGAAAAATATATGCGTTTGATGGTGGTAGTTTATATCATGTGATCGATCCAAGTAATAATACTGCCACAAAAAATATGACATTGGCTGGAGCAGCTGGATATATAGGAACTGCCATAGTCCATCCTTCTGGTAAAGTCATTTTCCCTCCTTACACAGGAACAAGTGCAGTGGTGCTTAATTTCTTAAATAATAATAATTGGTCCGCAAATATATGTACCAATCCAATTTTTAACAGGTAAAAACCATGAGCTTACCCACAGATGCAGCACAGATGGCCCGGGACAACCTGCAAACCGGAACCGGTAATGTGGGAGCCACACCTACCAATCCGTTTTTCAACAAAAACTAAAAATTTATGAGCAACGCAACAAATCTAGCACTTCTGGGACTAAGCAGCTTCGGCAATGCCGGAAATGTATTGACCAGCACTGGTGAAACCACTGCCCCCGCATTCAGTGCAAGCAGCGTGGGTGTTCGGGAAATCCGGGTTGTAAATCAGGTTCTTAGTCGATTGGGTATCGATAAAAGCACAGGAAATGTTAGTGTTAGTGCTCTTCCTGATATCAGCGAAATTCCTGTTCCCAGTTGGATAAATGGAGAACATATCAGCGATTGGAGCACATTGCAATATTATCTGAGTGCTGTGGCCGAAACGAACACCAGTCCGGCCAGTGCAATTTATGGTGAAAGATTTGGATCTGTCCCCAGTGGATTTAAGTCATATAGTCTTACAATTGCCCCAAACGGAAAAATATATGCTTTTGGTGGCGACGCAGGAGGGGCTAATACATGGGTTGTTGTTATTGATCCAAATACAAATACTGTTTCAAGTTTTGGAATGCCGTTTGATACAACCAGTTCAGGGATAGCACAGGGTGTGTTGGCCCCTAATGGAAAAATATATGCTATTCCTTACACCGACAGCATAGTTCGTGTAATTGATCCAAGCAACAATAGCATTAGCAGTATTGGAACCATTGTTGGAACAGTTAATAACCTTAAAATTATTGGTGCAGTTTTGGCTCCAAATGGAAGAATATATACAGTCCCATACAATAGCACAGTCGTTCAGGTAATTGATCCCAACGCTTCAACCATAGCAAGTTTTGGAACATTTCCGTTAAATTCCACATCATCGATTAATGCCAATCAACCTGCATTTTTTAATGGTGCTGTTTTGGCTCCAAACGGAAGAATATATGGTATTCCTGATTCATCTTCTTATTTTTGGGTTATTGATCCGAGCAATAACAGCATAACATCCATAGCAACTTTTCCTGTTTATGCTGCTGGTGGCAATTATTGTTACAAAGGAGCAGTGGCAATTAATGGAAAAATATATACAGGACCGGGATACAGAAGTATTGTTTTTTTGATTGATCCAGATTCCAATACTGTAACAGCTTTAACAACAGTCAATTTCTTAGGTTTTGATATGAGATTGTTTCCTAATGGAAAACTTTATATGCATGGTGGTAATCACGCATCAACAGCCACTTATTTTAGTGTTTTGGATCCTGATAATAACACCATAACTACAGGTATAACGGTTGCAGGATACGCAGGATTTTTAAGTGCTTTTGGATGTGTTGTACATCCAAACGGAAAAGTTTATTATGGAAATGTTAATGCCACTCAATTTTTGGCAGCAACACCTCTTAATAAAAATAATTGGAATCTCAATGTTTGCACAAATCCTTTGGTTCAAATGGGCGGTCCCACCGGGTAAATTATTTTAATTTATTTTTTCTTTTTCTTTAGGTCCCAACGAATCGTATCGTAATTTTGCCAAAACTTTTTGCTTATGCTTCGGGGACGGTCGCCTTTTCCGTTCTGAACCGTGTTTAATTTGGCGGTTTTACCTTTGCTCATTCCAGAAAATTTAAAGGATCCTCTTCCTGTGTCAACATTTCATCTGCTTTTTTACTGACCTGCACAATGCTTTCATCAAACCGATAATTTCCACAAAAAATACAAAATGCACTGTCTCTGGCATTGATATTGTCACAAGCTTCGCATAATTTATAATAAAAAGGATGGCGCTTCACATCCAAAAGCATGCGTTTTCGTTTACTATTCACGATACATTAAATATTTATATGTCCAAAGGTGAAAAGGTAGAAGGAATTGTGAACCAAAAGATCACAGCAGATCTTGTTTTGGACATGTATGAAAAATATAAACGGGAAAAAAACAAAGAAAAAAAGGAGGAGATTTTGCAAAAAGTAAAACTTTTGGCTAAAAATCTAAATCATTATTTGATCATGCCCAAAGATTTTGATAAATATTACAGCTGATGAAAGATTATCTGAAACAAATTGATTTGGAGAAGGTTTATGAAAGCACCATTCGCAACACCGGCCAGATGAGTGCACCTGATGCAAGCCGGATAAATCCGGGAATCAACCGGGACAGTGGGGCCAGCCAGAACATTTACACACCAAACGACTACAGGATTGGTGAAAACGAGGAAGGCGAGAAAGAAACCAAGCTACGGGAAGCATTGAAAAAGATCAAAGAGATTTTAAACGGGCTTGATTTGTGAAATTTATTGATTTAACAGGCAACCACTACGGCAGGTTTGTTGTTTTAGCAAAATCTGAAAAAATATCAAAAGCCCATGACAAATACTGGGTATGTAAATGCTCATGTGGAAAAATTAAAGATATTTTAGGTGGTGCACTAAGAAATGGAACAACAAAAAGTTGTGGATGTTTGAGAAAAGATTTTGGTACTTGGAACAAAGGTATAAAAGGTGAAGAATCTCATGTTTATCGAGGATATAAAGGAATACCCAGACAGTTTTATACGGAATTAAAAAGTAATGCTAGTAGAAGAAAATTAGAATTTAATTTGAATATTGAATATCTTTGGAATCTTTTAGAAAAACAAAGTTTTAAATGCAAGATAAGTGGTATTTTTATTGAAATACCATCTATTTATAGAGTAAATTTAACAAATACTGCTTCATTAGATCGCATAGATTCCAGTAAAGGTTACATAGAAGGAAATGTTCAGTGGGTGGATCGTCGTATAAATTTCATGAAACAACGCATGAGCGATAATGAATTTATTGAAGTTTGTGAAGAGGTGGTTAAATATCAAAAAGAACAAAAGGAGCAATCAAATGCCTAGTGAGAAATCAAAAGAATTTGAAATTGCGATGAAGTTTGTCAGGGAAGCTGAAGGGGGATTATATAATCATCCAAACGATCCTGGAAAAATCACAAATATGGGGATTACTCAACGTGATTATCCTTTGCTAGATATTAAAAATCTTACCCGAGAGCAGGCAGATGAAATTTTTTGGCAAGATTACTGGCTTAAAAGTGCGGCTCCGCAAGTTCCGTTCCCTGCCTATATCAGTTATTTTGACAGTTGTGTAAACACAGGTCGTACTCAAGCCAATAAATTTCTACAAAGATGTGTAGGGGCTACAGCAGATGGTATTGTTGGGCCATATACTCGCAGTCTCATGGCCAAGAAAGATCCGAAGGATCTGGCTTTTGATATTATTGATCAACGGCAGACTTTTTATGAAAATTTATCTAAAAACCGGCCCAAATTAAAGGTTTTCTTACTTGGGTGGAGCAACAGGAACCGCAATTTAAGAAAATATATAAAAGATTTGTTGGCCAAGGCTTGAATATCTTTGCAAAAAGATAAATATTATTAACAAAAAGAACAACGTTTTGTAAAGAATCTTCTTTACAATTTTTTGACCCTGATATAATCGGGTCCTACTCTAATGAAAAAAACACTATTAGCCGCAGCTTTGGTCTTGGGGGTAGCAAACAGCTTCAGTCTTGAAGCTGGCCGATGCATTTTGCCTCAACCCATCGTTAAACCCAATCTTACCCCGGCTGAATTCAAAACTTTCATGGGAGATGTGAGTAAACTGACCCGCAATTACAGCAGTGGTCTTTGTGCCAAGTTCACCACGGCCCTATTAGACAATCTGCACGAACGAAATGAACGGGCTTTCCCTCAATTGGATCTTCGGGAGGGTAGATTGGTCCGGGGACGGCAAGGAAGGCAAACCTATCCGGTCACCACCTCAAACAACGGCATCCTGTATGCAAAAAATTATAAAAATGTGTTTGAAAACAATCAGGAATTTGTAAAAATAGGAACAAAAGATGTGATGTCCCTGCCTGAAAACACTATTGTTATTGCAGTTTATCAGCCAAAACACAGTCGCAAGCCCGGACATATAGAGGTGTTATTCAAGAAAAACAAACGACTTTATGCAGCATCCGACAAACTGGGACGTCCTCTTTTTCATCACAAAAATACCTATCGTCAGGTAGACTTTTACTATCCTATTCGGGAGGATGGCCAAATATGAACCGGTTTATTTTCATATTAATAGCTTCAATTTTTTTATATAATATAACTTCCGTAGGCGTTGAACCTGTTAACCCTGTGGGACCTATTGTTGCCAAAAAATTGGATAATTTAAGCGGAAAAGTTGTTAAACAAGGAGTAATTGAAAAGAAAATAAAGGCAAGATTAACTGTATATTGGGCCAAAGGAAGTGGTACAGACAATGACACGGCCCGCAAAAAAAGCTCATCAGGAACACGTCTTCGTGAAGGGATAAGCGTGGCGGTCGATCCGCGCCTAATCCCCTTTTATAAGCGTTTATACATACCAAATTTGGGCATCAGGGTGGCTCATGACACCGGCACAGCTGTTAAACAAAAGAAGGCAAGTGGAGGTAAACTGCCTGTTATAGACATATTTTTTGAAAAAAAGCAGGATGCTTTGAATTTTGCATATAATAACCCAAAAATAGTCACAGTCAGTGTTTATAAATATTAAGGTGAGGTTTGAAGATAGAATAAAACAACTGTTGTTGGAGGTAACACCAGATCTGCCTCCGCCACCTCCTGCCATGGTTCAAAAAGCCGAAGCCGCTATCAAATACAGCGATATTGTGGCGGCTGCGCTTATTGGTGAAGCCGGAGGTGAGGGATATGAAGGCATGCAAGCCGTGATGAATGTGATCATGAACAGGGTAAAGGGGGGCGATCCTTTCCGGGGTGCGGTGGACGTGGTACTAAAACCCAAACAATTCAGCTTTTTTGATGGTTATAACGCCGGTTCAGTGAAAATGGGGGACATTATAACCAAAGCCATGCAGCATCCCCGATGGGCCATGGCCAAAGAACTGGCTCTTGTGGGCATGCAAGGAAAGCTAGAGGATCTTACTGGAGGAGCCACTCACTATCATGTAACCAAAGGTCCCAGCAAAGTGAAACCTTATTGGAGCAGCCCACAATTTGGTGGTAAAAATAAACAAGCCCTAGCGACGAACACGATTGGCAGCCACACGTTTTTTAAGAACATTCGCTGATTTCTTTTTCTTTTTTGCAGGAATTGCAAACAAAATCTGCATGCTGCCCGGATTGCTTGTGTCCCCTTTGAATCCGCTTGGATGTGTTGCTGTTTTGCCCCAATCAATGCTTGTTCCCTGAAAAGTTTTGGGAACCTTGGCTTGAGGACTGATGTTAAAATCTTCAGTGAGTTTTTTAACAATCTTGTCAAAACCTGTCGTCATGATGATGCTTTGATAAGCTTGCGAACAACTGCGCTGGGCTGAATTGTATTGTGACCGTCAGCCGCACCAGATCCTACGGTACCAGTTGCATCCACTGTGCCTTGACTATAGGTGTATGAATAATTTCCGTTTGAATTTTGAATGGTCAATCCTCCCACATAACCAATTCCATTTGGATTAAGCGAACCGGGTTGACGAAATTCTGCCGTAACATCAAATTCACACTTACCTTCTGATTCTGTCAGCACGTGATTTTCTTCACCGCCCGTGCTTCCCACTGCATTTGCTATGGTGGCGGTTCCTGTTCCGCCTGCACCCATGGTCACCCGTCTGCGAAGATCCGGAAGATTGAATGTCGTGCTTCCGTCCCCAGCACCCCATGTGGTTCCCAAAACTGTGAAAAGTTCTGCATAGGTTGTACGGGAAACAGGTGAACCGTCGCATTCCAGATAAGTTGCAGGAGGTGTGCCAGATCCGGCCCAATCAATCACCGTTCCAATCGGATTTGTGGTCACCAAACCAGCAAGAAGAACCTGAAGATCTGAAGGAGTAAGATCTTGTATTTGTCCGGAAGTGTTTAAGCGACCTTTTATCGTGTTGGCAGGTGCGTTGGCAAGCATGGCATTTGTCACGCTATTGTTTGCAACAATCATGCCTTGACTGCCATCATAAGTCAGGCTGCTGCCCAACTTTGTTTTTAAGATCGTATTGGTTCCTATCCGTTCCAGTCCGGCTCCTACTGCAGCACTGGCAAGTTTAGTGGCAAACAAACTGTTATCTGCCACACGAACAACATTGGAAACTTGAATCAGTGTATTATTATCAATTGTGAATTGGCTACCAAATGGAGCAAAAGCGCTTACCTTTGCAAAATCTGTTCCTGTCAGCATATAGGTCAGATTACTGGCTGTATCAAAAACAAAATCACCACTTGCAGCAGCCAAACTGGTATTCAAATTGGTGTCATTTCCTGCAAATGTGGCAAATCCAAGATTCTTGGTTCCTACTGGAATGCCTGCCAATCCACCCGTTCCCACATATAAACGGTTGCTGTCCGTACAATATCCCGGTTCACCCGGTTCCAGTGTAATATTTTTACGTTCGGCTTCCGTACCCTGACGGAATATGATCTTTTTGATTTCAGCAGCCATTATTATTATTTATTTAATATATTGGTTTCTACAATTATTTTAAAAATATTATGATAAATAACTTATATGGTTAAAAAGGCTTATTCTGTGGTCGTGGATGGCATTAATAGTTTGAGGGTTTTTGACGCCAATAACGGCACCACAGTCCGTTCCCTTAAACTACAGGAAACCATTAATTCCAGCCCGGTAGTGGTAGGTGACAGGGTCACGGTTATTGTGCAAAATAGCTCGGGTCATCGCAAAGGTATTATTTTTAAGCTGCCCGGTCTTTCTCAAGTTTTTTCATTTCCAGTGGCTTGAAAAACTTTGTGTGTACCTTACGATACACACATGATGACACTTACATTTAACGATACTGAAAAACCTGCAGATCTAGAAAAGTTCCAGACAATCACCTATCCAACTTTCTTTTTTGGTTTTGCCATAAGAAGCCTGTATGACCAGAAACGTTTAAAAATTAAAAACGAATTCAATCCACAATATATTGTTCACAAATACGGAACCAAACCGGAAGAAATCATGTTTCTTTATGGAATTACCGAACCGGTATCCAATGATGTGTTGCCTTGCATTTATCCATTAAGAAACAATCCTCAGATGAATCATGAGCAATATGAAGCTGTGCTAAAACCTTTGGATGTGGAATGCAGTGATTGTTATTTATTTTTGAGTAAAAATCTGTACCCTGTAAATTCCTTTTATGCGCACAGATTTTTTACAAAATCAAATTTTAAAAACATTTTAACCTATTCTGAAATTCTTGACCGAAATCCGGAACTGCCATTGCATCACACAATCGCACCATTCCATTTGTTTTTACTTACAAATTATTAATCCCCTACGATAGGATCGTTGGGAGGATTGCTACCTCTGATGTTATAAGCCATGTTTTGAGGTTCTGCAACCACTCGATCCGTATTGTTGCAAGCCTGACCAACATTTCGAACATCTTTGTTTTCCGGAAGAAGATTAAGGGGAAGGTTTTTGAACAAATGACTATGGCTATATGTGAATAAACAATCCGGTTGGGATATGTCATTACAAGGTGTTTTGCTCCATACTATGCCCCAATTTCCACAAATAGTGGCCCCGGGCTGAACATAACCAATAATTTTTGCATCAATTGTATTGGTTTGACCGTAAACAAAGCTTTTCTCGGTTTCTTGTATCTCAACCGGGGCAGTAATGTGATTTACCGTTAGTTCTCCTTCAATGTGCGCTCCACCGCCAACCACAAGATTTCGGCTTACCCCTAAACTTGAATCCACCATGACCTGTTCATAGTTGCGTTGACGCAAAACAAGAATATCACTGGTGATGACGGTGCGACTACCGCCATCAATATTCAATTCATATTGTGCGCCTATGTTAACCTGCTGACCTGCCATGCTGGTTATGGTTCCACTCATTTCAATAGGACCCAATGTTTTTATATTAATTCCACCCGCCCCAACCTGAAGGGTATACCGATTACAGGCATTTACCGTGTAGTTTCCCCCGGGAAGATCATCCACGTGCACAGGTTCAATAAGAGGACTGGGTTTTTGATTTTCATAAACACCCTTTTCTCCTATCTGGACCTTATAATTGTAAATCTTACCTTCAGTATCAATACGAATACTTCCAAAATCATTCATGACTTGACCAATCATGTCGAATTTGTGTTTGGGTATTTCCGTGACAAGACTTCCGCCCACACCCATATTTTCCTCTATTTTTGCCAGTTCAACAATTTTTTCCTTGTATAATTGCTCTAACTTTTTCTTTTCTGGATTTTCTTCCCATTTACCGTCCATGCTGCTGGGGCTAATTTGTTGACCTTTACAGACCGGACATTGTGCCGGGGGAGGAAATGCTATTAATTGCGCGGCCGATTGTTTTCCTTGTGGGTCAACCGTTTGATATCCGTCCACGCCGTTGTTATTGAATGTCACAACCGGAATTATGACCTGATTGAATTTGTTGTTTACTGCATAGTATTTCCGGTCTTTGGAACAAACAGGGCAAGGTCCGGGCTTTCCTTTTTGTTTTTGATTGGTACTGCTGACTCGGTTTGGATCACCATCTTTTTTCTTGGTCCGGTCTATTTCAAACAATTGTTTAAGATCCGCAATAGGATCCATCAATGTTTTCCATTGCTGCTGATATTGAGGATCCTGTTCACCCACCTTAAAATAATAATTTCCTTTTACCACTATATCCAAATCACCTCCAACATACAGGCTATTATTACCTTTTACTGTTGTAAATTTGTCCGCCAAAACAAGTTGTTGATCATTCTTTACGGACAACCGGCTCGTGGTGGCGTTGTTAAATTCCAAAAATGAACCGGAATAATGTGTGAGTTTAAGAACCTCTTTAAGATCTGTGTTTACAAATTCAATTACCCCACCTTTTTGAGATAATACAGTTTTGTTCCTGTATGTTTCAGCATCCACTTGTTGAACATTAAGATTGGTGTCATTTTTATCAAAATTTTCATAAGCACCCGGATAATCTTCAGCCACACCATAATCATCCAGAAAAATTCCATTCCAAGCAGTTTGACCAAAACTGGTTGCCCAATAAACAGGACGCATGGGATTTCCATCATAAAAGAAAACCCAAAGATGTGCTCCCACATTAGGAACACAAAAGACACCCTTGGCGCGATTACTATAACCTCCCGGAACATATCCGTAAGCATTTGGATTGACATGAGCCACATTGTTGGCAGGAGCTGAATTGAATGCGTCACTTAACGGAACGGCACCCCGCTCGTAAACATTTCCCGGTTTTTCACCGATACCATCAGTATTTTGACTGAAGGCGGTGGTTTCATAATTTTCTTGTGGTTTGCAGGTGTCGATCAATGAACTGTCACTAATGGATCCAAATTTTTCTGTGGCATTATATCTTCCGCTGGCAGCCCCGCCGAAAAGAGGCATGGCACAGTCCGCCCAAGGCAATATTTTTTTAAGATCCTCTAATATGTCATTGATGCTGCTGTTAAGATTTTGACCTATAAAGTTAAATTCTTTATCAACCTGAACTTCATTCCACTTGTTGTAAACTGTGGGTGTGACGTGGGGTACAAACACTTTGACACGACCACGTTGTTCTGGATCGTTGTTTTGAACTACTATTCCCAAATAATGTCCATCATATCTTTTCATGTTATGCGTTTCCTGCCGCTGCTAAAAGATCGTCTGCAGAACGTGTTTTTAGTTGCTTGTATCCGCTTGGATAATAAGCCTGAATTTTTCTTCCGGACGGAAATTCCACCTGTTGGGAATAAACCCCGCTTTTGGGTGGTTGTACAGTGGCACCTTGTGTTCCTCCCCCTGAAAGTACATTTTTTTCAAAATTCAATCTTGATTGCTCCGTATCAAAATATATATCCACCGTAAGGGTTTTTTCATCCTGTTGTTTTTCATTCGGATCTGGACCCAATGTTAGGGTATATTTGCCTCCATTTTCATCCAATAATCTTTTCATTTTGTCACGAAAATCAGACCAAGCTGCATCTCCACCCTGAATACCAATACATCCTTCTGTAGCATTTCTGGCCCTATGTATCAAAAGACCACTTCGAGTGTCACCTATTGCCGGATCATAAACATTATTCAAATCAAATGTGTCGGCTCCAGCCAAAATGCCTCTCTGACTTCTCCCCAACCGGGCACGTGTTTGGGCTGTTTGATAATTTGAAACCGTATATGATCCAAAAGGAATGTTTCCCCGTCCTGCACCTCCGTTTACAAATTGGTATGTGCCTACTACTTGTCCTTGTGAATTTGTAAGATTTAAAGTTCCAGTTGTTTTGCTTCCTCTTCCTCCTGATCTTGCCTGTTGGTCCGTTTTGGCAAAAGCCGTTCCGGGGGGATATGGTGATTGTGCTCCTGCCTGTGGTTTATCCGGATTGATTCCGCGTTGTATGGCGGCAGTCTGAAGATAAACAGCTTCGCCGGTGTCCATGGCAACACGAGTGCCTATTTCGGGTCGATCAAAAACTATTTTGCTTCCATAAGGAATCTGGCTTGGATCTACTGCACAACTAACACCTTCAATAAGATTGGGTTGATAATCTTTGGATGTGGAACTTACTTTTGCACGGGACCACTTGTCCCCGCCTTTTCCTATTCTTTCTTCCGCACTATAAGTTGTCACCACGGCATTAATTCTAAAATCATTTGGAGATACTGAATTTGGTGTGACCGGACCTGCTTTGACTTGTGTATTGTCTCCACCAGTGAAACTTTTTTGATAGCTTTGTGCATTTTGTTTTACCTGACTGTTTAAACTGGATCCGGCGGTGCTTGCTCCATTTTGTATGAAATTATTAAATGTTTGAGGATTTGTGGCAAGGTCCCGGACAGTTTTTGGTGACAAATTGGATGGAACGCTTGTTCGTATGGAATTTAAAAGAGAACTTACATTGCTTACATTTTGTATTCCTTGCAGATTGTTTGTGACTTGTTGTTTGGCGAAATCAAATGCATTTGCATTTGTATTGGAAAAAGATGAAAATGTATTTGAAAAAATACTTCCGATATCAACCTCTCCTCCGGCAAAATTCGGAATTTGCAGATTGTTTCCAAGTGAGGATTGAACCAAACCTTGCAGCTGATTGGTTATGTTTAACCCTTGAGTTACATTTGCTATGGTTTGGTCCAAAATTTGAGGAGAAGGTAATTGTGGTAAAAAATCAGATATGGGAAGATACAATCCCAGATTGTTTTGAAAATTTGTGACTTGGCTAAACAAATCATTTATGTTTCCGGAAAAATCCATTGAACTGAATATTTGATCCGGATTAAGCTGTGAAAGTTGTTGAGACAGATCGTCCAACTCAGGAATAGACAAAATTTTATTAAGCTGGGAAAGATTCATTTCCGGAGCCAATTTTGTCAATAATGCAGCGGGAATTTCAGCCATAATACTAGAAATATTTATGAAACAAAACCCGTTTGCAATATTGAAAAACCCTTATGGTTTAGTAACATAAAACAGTTGAAAATAGCGTTTTCTGGCCCTCAAGCATCTGGCAAAAGCACATTGATACGGCATTTGCTGGTCAATTTTCTTAACAAAGAAGAATATACCTTTATTAAAGGAGGTGCCCGAAAATTAAAAGATCATGGATTTGAAATTAATGAAAAGGGTACGGATCTTTCGCAAGTTTTGCTTTTCAATTCATATATTGATGATCTTGTGGTAAAACCAAAAGAAACTGTTTCCAAGCATTACATTTATGATCGGTGGTTGTTAGATGGTGTTGTTTACTGTGATTGGAGCGTGAGTATCGGTAAAAATCCTCCGTGGGTATATGATTACGGTCAACTCATGCTGAAAATGTTATACACTGAAATAGACATTCTTTTTTATTGTGACACAGAAGGTGTGCCGGTTGAGAATGACAATTACCGGAATACCGACGAAGAATACCGGACAGTGATACAGGCTATCTTTGAAAACTATCTGAAAGAACCAATAGTAAAATTTAAAAAAGTTGTGAGATTGTCAGGATCTTTGAAGGATAGAACTTCGAAAGTTTTAAGCGAACTGAATTAAGCTTCGAGTGTAACCAGCCGACGATGTTCGGCAAAGCAGAGACGGTTGCCAAATGCTTCATTAGTGGCAGTCACCGTGGTGCTTTGTGTTGTGTCAGTTGTGTTGGTCACATCAACGCGAACACCGTAACCTGTTCCGTTTCCGGAAAGGGCTTCAGAGCTTAGACTGACGATATAAAGAAGGCGTTGAGCACCCAATGCGCAAGGCTGTCCGATTGCGGAAAGACTCACTGTGATAGGGGAAGTTGATGCACCTCCCCCAAATGTTATCTGCCGGGGAAATGTTTGGTCATTTTCAGCAATGAAAATTTGACCGGCAGCACCTGCTGTAAAAATAGGAGCACCGCTCTTTACATCTCCGAAGGAAATTCCCGTCACAACAGCAGAAACTCCAAAT